>Ga0209345_10000969_pt1 | contig 36660 bp, 33 predicted proteins | sample Cruoilmetagenom7_FD_187294 | JGI IMG/M metagenome (GOLD analysis project Ga0209345, IMG submission 187294) | Oil polluted marine microbial communities from Coal Oil Point, Santa Barbara, California, USA - Sample 7 (SPAdes) (version 2) | ecosystem: Environmental > Aquatic > Marine > Oil seeps ...
AGTTCATATCGATGGACTGCCTTCAGGCCATAAACCTTCGCCAACACACCTTCGGTTAACACCTCCGAAGGCAGTCCATCGATATGAACTTGCCCCTGATGAAGCAACATCAACCGGTCAGCAAACCTGGCGGCCAGATTAAGATCGTGAGCAACGGCCAGCACGGCAAATCCTCTCTGACGCGCCAATCGTCGAAGCAATAAAAACACCTGTTGCTGATGGGCCGGGTCCAGTGCCGAAGTGCACTCATCCAGCAGCAGCAACACAGGGCCCTTTGCGTCCCATATCTGCGCCAGAACCCGGGCAAGCTGAACCCGCTGCTGTTCCCCGCCAGATAAGCCAGGTACAAGGCGGTGCTGCAGGTGGACTATGTCCAGCAATTCCATCAGCTCCGCAAGCACAGGCATACTCAGCGCCACGGGTTCAGGTGGGCGGCCAAGACGAACAACCTCCTCTACCGTCAGAGGGAAATTCACCTCAACCCTCTGGGGCATAACAGCCCTCTGCCTCGCCAGATCCCGGTTCGACCAGCTTGTCATAGGCCTCCCCGCGAACATCACCTGCCCTGCAGCAAGCTTGTGTTCACCCGCCAGCCCTTTAAGCAGCGTGGATTTGCCCGCGCCATTCGGGCCGAGCACTACAAGTAGTTCCCCTGCATCCAGTTTAAAACCAAGCCTTTCAACAATCGGCTTGCCGGACAGATGAATACCCAGATCATCGACCTGTAAAAGCATCAGGTTATCCTCGTTCTCAGTAGCAACAACAGGAAAAACGGGCCACCGATCAATGCCATCATTAAACCGATAGGCAGTTCCGCCGGAGCCACGACAACCCGCGCCAGGCAATCCGCGCCCACCAGCAATGTTCCACCGGCAAGAGCACTTGCGGGTATTACAATCCGGTGCCCTGCACCCAGTGCCTGCCGCACCAGGTGGGGCACAACCAGCCCCACAAAACCAATCAGGCCGCTGACAGCCACTGCCGCACCCACGCCAAGTCCTGCAATCAGCACAGCGGCGCGCTTGGCCCAGTCTGCGTTGTAACCCAGATGGCCAACCACGTGTTCGCCAAGCAGAAACGCATCCAGTGGTCTTGCCAGAAAAGGCGCAGCGCACAATGACAACAAAAGCCATGGACCAGCCATGACCACATCATCCCAGGCCGCATGGCCCAGACTTCCCATGGTCCAGAAGGTCAGTGAGCGCAGCTCTTCATCCGACGAATAAAAGGTCAGCAAGCCCGTACCCGCGCCTGCAATAGCATTGATGGCAATCCCCGCCAGCAGCAGGGTAGCTACAGATGTCCGGCCCGCTCTCCGGGCAATGCGCCAGGCCAGAAAAACCGTACCGCTACCTCCAGCAAACGCTGCTATCGGGAGAGCCCACACGCCGGCCAGATCCAGCCATCCACCCAGCCAGGTTCCGCCAAGCACAATGACGGCAACCGCCGCCAGGGATGCCCCCGCCGAGACACCTATAAGCCCAGGATCTGCCAGCGGATTGCGAAACAGGCCTTGCAGAATCGCACCTGAAACTGCCAGTACGGCGCCCACCAGAAAACCAAGAATCAGACGAGGTAAGCGCACATCGAAAAGCACCATGCGGGCAATCTCGTCATCAAGATCACCTTTCAGCAGCCCCAGAATATCGACTGCAGAGAGAGGGTAGGCGCCACTGGTAACTGAAACCACAGAGACCGCAAGCGCGGCCCCAAGGATCATCAGTAAAGCCGGCCCCTGTGCCAGCCGGCCAGTACCGTCAATCACCGGCACTGGCAACCGGCCTGGCTTCAGTCAATACACCCGCAACCTCTTCCATAGCCTGTGGCAGCCGGGGGCCAAAGCCGAGTAGCAACATGCTGTCTCCTACGTAATACCGGCCCTGCTTCCACGCATCCAATGCCGCCAACTGGGGCCACTGAGCTATATCAAACTGACCAGGGCGGGATTCCGCAACAACAATGGCATCCGGACGAGAGGCAAGCAGCGCCTCGCGATTTGCCGGTTTATAACCACTCATATCGCCCATCGCATTGCTTGCACCCAGGGCATCAAGAAGAGCGCTGGCAGCCGTATCCCGACCGGCAATCATCACGCCGTGATTCCCCGCCGCCATGAGGAACAACACTTGCGCTGGCGAGCCTTCAGCATTGATGCGAATGAGTTCAATTCTTTTCTGAATATCCGCAGCCATGGCTTCTGCCTCCCTGGCCTTGCCAAGAACCCGGCCGACCTCACGAATACGCGCCACGGTGTCCTGAGGCGAACGCGCAACAGGTAGGCGGATTACCTCCACCCCTGCCTGTTTCAGCCGTTCAAGGGTTCTGTCCGGAGCAGCCTCCACAGTTGTCAGGAGCACATCCGGGCGTAATGCAAGCACACCCTCAAATGGCAAAGCTCTCAAATACCCAACCCGCGGCTGTGACCGGACCTCCGGCGGATAGTTACTGGTTGTATCGACCCCCACCAGATTACCCTCCGCTCCCAAGGCGTAGACCGTTTCCGTGATACTGCCGTCAGCACTGACTATTCTTGGCTGCCCGGCTTGCACCAGCATGGAGAACGACAGACAGGCAGCACAAAAGGCGACCAGGGCATTCATTCGCATAACGCACTCTCCAGCCTGTCAACTTCCCTCTGCCAGTCTGTAGATTCCGGCTGTCCCGGTTTACGCTTTCCAAACAAGGTGATCACTATGTCACCCTGTGCGTTATAGCCTTCCACCGATGTCACCATGCCATCTGCCGACGGCCTGCGAACAACATACCAGTCGCAAATGCCATGGGTATTGGCGTGCAGACTGAAACGCTTATCCAGTACATTCATCCAGGGGCCAGTGCGCTTCAGGTTATCTACTGTCCCGGTGAAAATCTGGACAATCCCGGGGTTGCCCACAAACACCATTATCGGACAGCGGCTGGATCTGACCTGTTCCAGAATCTGATCCAGAGGCGAATGGGTCTCCGGGGGGGAGGTTTTCAGACGGGTTACCCACTCCGCGCCAATCAGCTCAACCGCCGTCAGGCGGTCTACCTTGTTGCGTTTGAGCATTGCATGGAAATGATGAACGTCTTTGAGTTCCGACCAGTCTTTGCTCAGGGCAGCAACATCGACCGTTCCGGCATCAGCCCGCGGCTCACGCACCGGCGCAGCCAAGAGCTCCGGAAACGGCTGTTCGTTGTCGAGATAGCTTCGCAAAAGAAGATCCCAGGCATCTGTATTTGTTGTGCCCGTTTTATAGATCTTGTGCAGAGCGGCCCCGTGATCGCTGAAAAACTGCAGGCTTTCCCGGGTAGTTTTACCGGTACGCTCTGTCACCAGATAGCCGTGCGCCCACTGGTTAAGAAATACCCGTATATCAATATCCCCCACCGCAAGCCCCATGGCCCCTTTTCCGGCCACCGTGAACTTTTTGAACGTAGCAGTTACTTCATGCACAACCTGGTTGTTGCGGGTAAGAATCATCACATCACCCACATCATCCATTGCCGACATCAGCGCTCCGAACTCCCGCTTCAATGGCTGTACACCATCGCTGCGACTGAACAAGAGCTCCAGTTCGCTGACACCGAGAGCTTCAGCTGCGTTACGAATACGCAGGCCGGGCTGCTCCTCAAGCAGTTGCTGCCAGCGCTGGGCAAGAGACATTTCAGATTGAGTCGCCAGTGCTTCCATCTCAATTCTCCCCGGTTGTCAGGCTGATTTCTTTCCAACGGATTTCAGGCTGGCCACTGTTACCGTCAGCCCCGTAGTAATTGATAATCTGCACTGCGAATACCGGCGCCGAAGCATCTTCGGAGTCACTGTCGATGAGATATACACGGAAGTTGGGCCATAGCTTATGGGCTCCCTGAAGGTTATAGGCGTACCAGCCGTTATCTGTGAACAGGCCGCCCGTAGAGTCTGATGAGTAGGCCTGGGCAAGAGATTCACCTGTTGCATTGTCAATCGTTGCGCTCGTGTATGCTGATAACTCTGACCAGGGAATCGGGCCAAGTGCTCCGCCCTGCCCTGACCCGGACGGCCCACTGTTGGTTTTGAGATACCACTCACGATCAGAAAAACCGACCAGAACATCCCAGGTATCCGAAGTTGAACAGTCGACCGCTGCATTGGCGTCGAAATCGAAACAGGCATCGCCGCCGTCATACCCTTGCGGCTCATTGAAATGTATCGTTGTACCTGAGAGTTGCGTGGTTCCAGCACTCTGAACTTCAAATTCCAGGTCGAAGCTCTCAATACCACCACCGGATCTGGTCGGAAAATTAAAATCCATAATCCGCATTCGGGCATAGCTGTCCCCTTCAGCGGAACGAACCAGATACCCTATATCGGGAACCTCTGAAATAACGCCTCCGTCCCCGTATACAGACCAGCCATCGCCGAATGCATAGACCACATCGTCGGATTTCCAGCTTTCTGGCACAGGAAAGGAATCCTTGAGATGATCCAGTTCTCCATCCGCTGTAGCGCCAACAAATTTGTTCAGGTCAGGCTCCCCTGCCGCATCATAAAACTCAGCTTGTTCATCCCCCATAGCCCCCGCAACACTGCCATTGCCAGAGGCTCCCGAGTTAAGCTTCACGCTGGTGCGGTTGAAGGCCAGATCCCAGTCTTCATCACTGGAAACCACCTCTCCAGAGGCCAGGTTCAGGTACTGGGTCTGAGTTCTGGCATCGATCACCTGTTGCCTGTAGTCGTTATCTGACACCCCTCCATCGTCCGTTTCTCCACTGATCTTGTTATCACTACCGCCACACGCGGTCATCATCAGACCAAGGGCGGGCGCCAGGTACTTCAGTTTGTGCTGAGCCATATCATGGTTCCTTTTTGCTGAAATAAAGGTGGCAGTCATTGGCTGCCAAGAGTCATAGAGAAACCGGTATAGAGAAATCTACCGGCAATGGGCTGGAAGTCGTCAGGATCGGAAAAGTCGCGCTGGGTGTCAGTAAGGTTGTCTATGCCCGCAAACAACTTTAGTTCAGGGATGAGCCGGTAATTGAGCTTGAAATCGACGGAGCTATAAGCGGGGGATTTTCTATCCTGAGAGGCATCAACGTATTCAGAGCTCTGGTTACGGGCTCTTACAGACCATGACAAGCCCTGCAAACCTGTCAGGCCATCTATAGAAACCTGCAACTGGTGTTTTGGGCGGTTATTGAGGTCATAGCCCGTTGCCACATCTTCTGTTTCGGTCCAGGTATACCCGGCAGATATGCGCCAGCCTTCGGAGATTTCCCAACCTACTGTCGACTCAACGCCCCATGTACGGGCCTGATCAACGTTGCTGTAGCTGTAGACCTGAACATTGTCCGTGCGCGCATCCGTTGCCTCCTGGTCTGCACCGGTTTGAATCAGCTCATCGATATCATTGAAAAAACCGTTTACATCAAACCAAATCTTCTTTTCATAATGGCCGCCAATACCCAGTTGATAGCTAACAGATGATTCGGCTTCCAGGTCGGGGTTACCATTAACGATGTACCCCAACTCACTGTGGTCAAAACGGTAGTGACGCTCTTTCAGGTTGGGAACACGATAGCCTGAACCCACACCTGCTCGCAGAAAACTGTCAAAACCCACGCCATCTTCAAAACCAAGACGGGCATTGATCTTGGGAGCCAGATGACTACCAAAGTCCGAATCCCGCTGCCCACGCAGGCCGCTGACGACCTCCAGGTTGTCCAACACAAACCAGGTATCCTGTGCCCAAAGTTCATACCCCTTCCTGGAAAATTCTTCGTTGCTGGCAAGCTCTGAGACACCGTCCTTGTACTGTTCAAGCGTTTCATGCCTCAGGTCTGCGCCAACCTGGACGCTGTGTGTGTCGCCCACCGCAGATTCGACATGTCCGGAAGCCTGGGAGATGGAAATATCTGCCTCACGCTGATCAAAGGTGCCGGCGACAGAATACTTGGAGGTATCATCACTCAGCTGCTCATGCAGCAATGCCCAATGCCCGCGCAATCCATTGCCATCACTATGATCGCCAGTCAGGGTAGTTCTGAGACGACGCACTTCTTCGTCTTTACCCTGATTGATGGTGCCCCCGGGAAGCGTGCTGTACCGGGAACTGGAATTCTCATCAAATACCGAACCTGACCAGGAAAGCCTGTTGTTCTCTGCCGGCTGCCAATCCACTCGTACCGTCGCGTCGTTGCGATCGTACTCATCCCCGGGGCGGTCCCAGGTTTCCGGCTCCGGGTCGATGCCATCAGAGTGCTGCGATGAACCGGACACCCGCACGCCCCACTGTTCATTACCGGCAGAGACCGCCGCGCGGCCGCTGTAACGGGCAGCATCCCATTTCTCTCCGGAGGGGTTCTGGTCACCGTAAGTACCGGCATCAGCAGAGAAGGTTCCTTTGACTCCGGAGTCCACACCACGGGTAATTACATTAACAACCCCGCCCATAGCTGCACTGCCGTACTGAGCCGAAACTGCGCCTTTCACCACCTCAATCCGCTCGATATCCAGCACTGCAAGCTGGCTTACATCTATAGCAGAGCCAGTCGTTGCGCTCAGGGGCATGCCATCCACCAGCACGAGCACACGGTCGGCATCAATACCTTGCAGCCACACTTCATAACCTGGCTTACCGTGTATTTCCCGCAACTGCAGGCCTGGTACGTTGATCAGCGCTTCTTTGAGATTCCGGGCATGGGTTTGCTCTAGCTCCCTCGCGGTAACAACGTCGGTACGCACAGGCGTATCCAGAACCGTTCTCTCACTGCGCGTCCCGGTAACTACCAGCTCATCCAGGTAGCCGGCAGAGTATGCGGGCATCGGGGCCGCTGCCAAGGTGGACAGCACAAGCAAGCAGATGCCGGAAGCCGGCAATCGATTAACAGAATAAATCACAGAAAACCCCGCAAACACAAATACGAATGCGACAGATTCTTGTTCAATAACTAATTTAAATCAAGCCTGAGAATGAGATTTATTTTTATTTGTTGTCCAAGGGAAGAATCGGGCAGGGAAATTGGCAGGCCATAAACGAAGCAGCCCGGCTAATGCCGGGCTGCTTCGGGGTCAGTTTGCAGTATAACTGTCAGTGCGCTTTCTGCTCTGCTCCGGCCTCTCCAGCCGCCTCTTCCTGCTTGCGCTGAAGAGCCTGGGCGTAGATAGCATCAAAGTTAACCGGTGCCAGCATCAACGCCGGGAAGCTGCCTTTGTTAACCACACCGTCGATTGCTTCACGGGCGTAAGGGAACAAAATGGTCGGGCAATATGCACCCAGCATCTGGCCGAGTTGCGGCCCTTCAATGCCAGCTACGACAAACACACCGGCCTGCTGAATCTCAACAAGATAAGCAACTTTCTCGTCTATTTTCGTTGTAACGGTCAGGGACAGCACTACTTCATACTGATTATCACTGACTTTTGTGTGAGCAGTGTTCAGGTCCAGACTTACCTGTGGCTTCCACTGTTCCTGAAATACCATAGGAGAGTTCGGGGACTCAAAAGAGAGATCCTTCACATAAATACGCTGAAGCGCAAACTGGGCTTGGTTCTGGTTTTCATTGCCTGCGGCGGCTTGCTGATTCTCAGCCATGTTCAATCCTTTCGGTTTTTGTAGCGAGTCTTAGAGTGGGCCAATAGCCCATTATATATTTGCATTTGCCGGAACAGTCTTCTGTCTGGCGGGGCGCCTAATCCAAAACAGTGCGGCAGATCGACGCTCAGATCAAGCTCTGCAGCAGCCCCTGCTATTTCTTCACCAGCGGCAAATTGCTGGCTCTCCAGTCGGCAACACCCCCATTCAGGCGCACCACATTAGCATAACCCTCAGCATTGAGCTGTTTGACCGCCATGGCGGAATGCTGGCCCATCTTGTCTGCTACGATGATCTGCTTGTCCTGATGCTTCTTCAGTTCGGAGGCGCGACTCTTCAGGCTGCTCAGCGGAATATTGACCGAGCCTGTGATGCGCCCCTCACCAAACTCTTTACGGTCACGGATATCAACCACTATGGCTTCATCCCGGTTAATCAGGCTGACTGCAGCCTGAGCAGAAATTTTAGCACCACCACGCCGGGACTCCAGAATCAGGATGGCGACCAGAAAGGCCACAAACAGCGAGGCCAGAATGTAGTGGTTAACGACAAATTCAAACAACCGATCCATGAGGTAACCCTGAAAATAAGTTTGGGCGGATTATACACAGCCTGCTCTCCAGACAGAAGGTGACCTTGCAGGCGATGACTGTGGCCTCAAAGTGCAAAAATGGATAAGCTTCACTCCTGTTTCAGAAAACTTATCACCACTCTACTTCCGGACTGAATGATGACAGCATTGCGCAAGCCGACAGCACTGATAATTCTGGACGGCTGGGGCCATCGTGATCCCGCCGACGACAACGCCATCAGCAACGCCAATACTCCCTTCTGGGACAAGCTCTGGGAATCCAGCCCCAAAACACTCATAAACACCTCCGGCATGTTTGTCGGTCTGCCCCAGGGCCAAATGGGCAATTCGGAAGTCGGGCACATGAACCTGGGCGCAGGTCGTGTGGTGTATCAGAGCCTGACGCGCATCGACAAGGATCTGGAAGAGGGTACCTTTAATGAAAACAAGGCTCTCTGCTCCGCAATCGATAAAGCCATAAACAACGGTGGAGCTGTTCATCTCATGGGCCTGCTTTCACCGGGCGGAGTGCACTGCCATGAGGACCACGTTCTCGCAGCTGCTGAACTTGCGGCCGCACGGGGTGCAAAAGAAGTCTATATTCACGCGTTCCTCGATGGCCGCGACATGCCGCCTCGCAGCGCTCGCCCCTCACTGGAAAAAGCCACAGCAAAACTCAAAAGCCTGGGCGTAGGCCGCGTAGCATCCATTGTTGGCCGTTACTTCGCCATGGACAGAGACAACCGCTGGGACAGGGTCGAAGCTGCCTATAACCTGATGACTCTGGGCGAATCAGAATTCACGGCAACCGATCCCGTTGCAGGTCTGGAACAGGCTTATGAGCGCGGTGAAAACGACGAGTTTGTAAAACCGACCCATATTCAGAATGCTGGCGAACCCGCAGGCACCATCAATGATGGCGACGCAGTATTGTTCATGAACTTCCGTGCCGATCGCGCCCGGGAGATGACCCGTGCGTTCGTAGACGTGGACTTCGAAGGGTTCAAGCGCCAGAAACACCCGGAACTTGCCGACTTTGTCACGCTTACCGAGTATGCCGCAGATATCAAGGCCTCATGTGCCTACCCGCCGGAGCAGCTGGTCAATGGCCTAGGCGAGTATATGGCCGGGCTGGGCAAAACCCAGCTTCGCATTGCAGAGACAGAAAAATACGCACACGTTACCTTCTTCTTTAATGGCGGCCTGGAGACACCTTTTGCCGGCGAAGACCGTATTCTGGTGCCCTCTCCCAAGGTAGCCACCTACGACCTTCAGCCTGAGATGAGTGCTCCAGAAGTCACCGACAAGCTGGTGGAGGCCATCAAGAGCGGTAAATACGACCTGGTGGTGTGCAACTATGCCAACGGAGACATGGTTGGTCATACCGGCAAGCTGGACGCAGCCATCAAGGCCGCAGAATGCCTGGACAAGTGCGTGCAGCGCGTAGTCGAAGCACTGGATGAAGTGGGCGGACAGGCACTGATAACCGCCGACCACGGTAACTGCGAACAGATGACAGACCCCAGCTCCGGCCAGGTTCACACCGCTCACACTATTGGCCCGGTTCCCCTTGTCTACACGGGTAACCGCCAGATATGCCTGAAGGACGGCGGTAGCCTGAGCGATGTGGCACCATCCCTGCTCACCTTGATGGGCCTTGATCAACCGAAGGAAATGACCGGGCACAGTCTGGTCAAAATCGGTTGATCCGAAAACAGGCCATACCCTTGCGATTAACTGCAGTAGCTGCGCTCGCACTCACGTTTGTACTGAGTGCAGCGCCGGCAGCATCGGAGCAGGAGGTTACACCCGCCCAGATTGAAGCCCTCAAGGAACGCATTGAGGATATCGACGACTGGCTGGCCGACGCGGAGAAGGACCGCTCATCTCTGGAGCAGCAACTTGCTACCTCCGAACGCTCAATCAGCCGCCTGACCCAGGAACGACGATCTCTGCGCGAGCAGGTCAAAGAGCAGCAGCAGCGTCTCTCCGGGCTCCAGAGCGAGGAGCGTGAGCTGACACGGACTCTGGAGACGCAGCGCGAAAGCCTGAAAAAACAGATCCGCACCGCCTGGATGGAAGGCGATGCTCCTGCGGTAAAAGTTCTGCTCAACGAAATAGATCCGGACAACATTGCCCGGACCATGACTTACTACGAATACCTCAGCCGCGACACCCTGCGGCGCCTGGAAAGCTTCCACAAAAATCTGCAGGAACTGAAAGACACACAGGCAGCCGCTCAACACACCCGGGCGGAGCTCGCAAAAGCTGAGGAAGGCGTCATCAAACGTCAGCAGGAACTGAAAGCCTCCCGCCAGGAACGCGAGAAAACACTGGTTGCTCTTAAACAGGATATCCACAACCGTCGCGACGAAAAAGACGAACTGGAATCCGATCGCAAGCGCCTGGAAAAGCTGCTTTCGGAAGTACAGCAAGCTATTGCAAACATTCCCTCCCCGAACGAATCCCAGCCCTTCTCATCACTCAGAAACAAACTTCCATGGCCCGCACGGGGTAAGGTCACCAGCCGGTTTGGCGATAAATACGCAAATGGCAAACTCAGCAGGAACGGTTTACTTATCCAGACCGCCGAGGGTGCGGAAGTAAAAGCCATCCACTATGGCAGGGTTGTTTTCGCCAACTGGCTCAGAGGGTTCGGGCTGATAACAATTATTGATCACGGCAATGGCTACATGACACTCTATGGCCATAGCAGCAGCCTCTTTACCAGCCCTGGCGACTGGGTCGCAGCCGGAGAGGCCATTGCCCTGGCAGGCCGCACGGGCGGCACAGAAAACCCGGCGCTGTATTTTGAGGTGCGCCATAATGGAAAACCAGATAATCCAGGGCGCTGGCTGGGCAAGTGAGCACCCGTAGCAGGGCTGACAAATGCGCCCGCTGACGCCATACTGTCGGAGCGGAGAATTCAGCCAGCTGTTTTGCTCGACTCTCAGCTCAGATCTCAGTTTAACTACCGGAATAACCACGGGATATGTGAATGAAACGGGTCCGAAGTACACTCCAAGCCTTACCTTTGCGCTCAGCCATCCTTGCGGCCTGTTTCATTGCACTTCCAGGGCTGGCCAACGCCCAGGACAGCTCATCAGACAACTCGCAGATTCTGGAAGGCATCCAGGATGGCGAACGTGTTGAGATCACCCTGCCCGATCCGGAGAAACAGCTGCCTCTGGATGACCTGCGCAAATTCACAGAAGTTTTTGCCCGTATCAAGGCTGCCTATGTTGAAGACGTAGACGACCGCCAGCTACTGGAAAGCGCCATCAAAGGTATGCTTTCAGACCTGGACCCACATTCCACCTATCTCGCCCCCAAAGACTATGAAAAGCTGGAGGAAAGCACCTCTGGTGAATTTGGCGGCCTGGGCATTGAAGTAGGCATGGAAAACGGCTTTGTGAAAGTTATAGCTCCGATTTACGACACACCGGCTCAACAAGCGGGGGTTCGGGCTGGAGACCTCATCATCAAGCTTGATGAAAAGCCGGTAAAAGGCATGAGCCTGGATGAAGCTGTTCAGCTGATGCGCGGCAAGCCGGGCACCATACTCACTCTGACTGTCATGCGTGAAGGACAGAACGCGCCAGTCGAGATCGACGTTGAACGGGATGTTATCAAGGTTACCAGCGTAAAAAGCCGCATGATTGAAAACGGCTACGGATACGTACGCCTGACCCAGTTCCAGGCAGAGACTGGCGAACAGTTCACCAAAGCCCTGAAAAAGCTCAAAGAAGATCATGGCGGCGATCTCGACGGCTTAGTGCTTGACCTGCGCAATAACCCGGGCGGCGTACTTCAGGCGGCGGTAGCAACGGCTGACGCACTGCTGGATGAAGGCCTGATTGTATATACCGAGGGCAGAATCCAGAGCTCGCGCCTTCGTTTCAGCGCTCAGGACGGAGACGTGATGGCTGGCACCCCCATTGTTGTTCTGATTAACGGCGGCTCGGCATCCGCTTCAGAAATCCTTGCTGGAGCCTTGCAGGACCACAAGCGGGCCGTAATCATGGGCACCCAGTCCTTTGGCAAGGGCAGTGTCCAGACAGTTATCCCGCTTGATGAAACCCACGCTATCAAAATGACAACCGCCCGCTACTACACTCCAGACGGTCGCTCCATCCAGGCCACCGGAATTGAGCCGGACATAGAGGTACGGCCAGCGGAACTCAAGGAGCTGGACAGCCGTCCATTCTTTACCGAAGCGGACCTGAGCGGCCACCTCATTGGCCAGGATGAGAAAGCTGTTGGCTCAGAAGCTGGCAATGAGCACTCAGAAGCAGAAAGTCAGGCGGGCTCTGTAACAGACCGCGACTACCAGCTACGCTCAGCACTCAATCTGCTGAAAGGGCTGCACATTCTTACCCCCCAAAGAGCTGATTCAGTACAGTGAAGTCTATGTCTGGCCTGACACCAAGGGTGCTTATCCTGGCAGCCTTGGCCAGCCTGGCTGCCGGCGCAGTAGCCGCGGAACCCGTAACAGGTTCTGTTCCGCCAACCATTGCTATCATTATCGATGACGTGGGGCACAACCTGCATGAGGGGGAACGCCTCGCCAACATCGATCAACCCTTGACCCTGGCATTCCTGCCCTATCGGCGGCACACAGATACTCTTGCTCGTCTGGCGCACAGTCGTAACAAAGAGATCATGCTGCACGCGCCCATGGCCAACACACGGAACTTCAGCCTTGGTCCTGGAGGGTTAACGTCAGATATGGATGAGCGGAGTGTGACTGCCACACTGCGCCGCGCTCTGAAATCCATCCCCTATGTACAAGGCGTGAACAACCATATGGGCAGCCTGCTGACCCAGCAACTCGAACCCATGGACTGGGTGATGAAAGAACTCTACCGCTATCCGGTTTATTTTATCGATAGCCGGACTATAGCTTCATCAGTAGCGGGCGATGTTGCCGAGGCTTATCAGATACCCACCATGACACGGGACGTGTTTCTGGACCACGAGCAAACTGAAGAGTTTATAGACCAGCAATTCAGGGAACTGGTGCGGCGGGCAAAGAAAAACGGCAGCGCGATTGGCATTGGCCACCCACATACGGTGACCATCGATTATCTCGAAAAGCATCTTCCGCTGCTGGATGAGCAAGGCGTTGCCATCGCCACAGTGAGCGGTCTCTGGGCTATCCGCAACAACAATCAGAAGATGTTTGCAGAAGGGGAAAAGCAGGCCATAAGGCCTGCCTTTGCCAGGAAGGATTAATCCCGGACTTCGATTCCCTGAGCCTTCATGAAGGCCTTGGCTTCGGGGATTGTGTGCTCACCAAAATGGAAAATAGACGCTGCGAGCACTGCATCTGCACCACCCCTGGTAACACCATCCGCCAGATGCTGAAGTTCACCCACACCACCTGAGGCAATCACAGGAACGATTACGGCATCGCTGACCGCACGGGTCAGGCCAAGATCAAACCCGACCTTGGTGCCATCTCTGTCCATACTTGTCAGCAACAGCTCGCCAGCCCCCATTTCCACCATTTTGCGCGCCCACTCCACGGCATCCAGCCCTGTTGGCTTGCGGCCTCCATGGGTAAAAATCTCCCAGCGCGGCGTTTCGCCTTCAGCACTGACCTGCTTGGCATCAATCGCCACCACAATGCACTGACTACCAAAGCGTTCTGCAGCTTCCTGCACAAACTCCGGGTTGAATACCGCCGCTGTATTAATCGCAACCTTGTCTGCACCGGCGTTTAACAACTTACGGATATCATCGACCGTACGAACACCGCCACCGACCGTCAGCGGAATGAAAACTTCCGCCGCCATCCGCTCAACTGTTTCATAGGTCGTGTCACGACTTTCGTGGCTTGCTGTAATATCCAAAAAGGTGATCTCGTCAGCACCCTGCTCGTTATAGCGACGCGCCACTTCCACGGGGTCGCCGGCATCCCGGATATCCACAAAGTTCACGCCTTTTACAACACGCCCTTTGTCCACATCCAGACAGGGAATAATGCGTTTTGCCAGTGCCATAAATCTACCTTGTTCAGCCTTTCAGAGAGTCACAGAATGCCTGGGCTTCCGCAACATCCAGGGTGCCTTCGTATATAGCCCGACCGGTAATAGCGCCAATGATGCCCTTGCTGGCAACGGGCGCCAGGCGTTCGAGATCATCCATGTTGGTAACACCACCGGAAGCAATAACGGGTATACCACCCTCTTCGGCCAGGGCCGCTGTAGCTTCAACGTTTACGCCCTGCATCATGCCATCACGGTTGATGTCGGTATAAACAATCGCCTCAACGCCATCATTGGCAAACCGCTTCGCAAGATCAGTCGCCATAACTTCGGACACTTCGGCCCAGCCATCTGTAGCTACACGGCCATCTTTGGCGTCCAGACCCACGATAATATGGCCAGGAAAGCGCTTACACATTTCAGTCACAAATTCCGGCTCTTTCACCGCTTTGGTCCCGATAATTACCCACTGCACACCGGCTTTGAGATAAGCCTCAATAGTTTCTGCAGTACGAATACCGCCGCCAATCTGTATTGGCAAATCGGGGTATTTACGGGCAATGGCCTGGACAATCTCCCCGTTAACCGGCTCACCTGCAAATGCGCCATTCAGGTCTACAAGGTGCAACCGGCGGGCTCCGGCCTCCACCCAACGGGTGGCCATATCAACAGGATCACCACCAAAAACGGTGGAATCGTCCATCCGCCCCTGGCGCAAGCGCACACACTTTCCGTCTTTGAGATCAATGGCGGGAATAATCAGCATGTTCCGTTCCAGTCAGTAAAGTTCTTGAGAAGTTGCAGTCCTGCCCGGGCACTTTTCTCCGGGTGAAACTGCACAGCAAACATATTATCCCGAGCCACTGCAGCCGCCAGATCAACGCCGTAATGGCTGCGCCCGGCGATATCCGCATTGCCTTCTGCCTCTGCGTAGTAACTGTGCACAAAGTAGAAGCGGTCTCCGTCAGGAATACCCTGCCAAAGCGGGTGTTCTTTGGTGTGATACACCTCGTTCCAGCCCATGTGAGGCACCTTCAGGCGCTCACCATTTTCTACAAGGTTCTCACCGAAGAATCGTACTTCAGAAGGGAAGAGGTTGATGCCGTCAACGCCACCGTTTTCTTCGCTGCGGGACATAAGCGCCTGCATGCCGACACAAATACCCAGAAATGGACGATCACGGGAGACTTCCCGCACCAGCTCATCCACCCCATGGCGACGCATCTCAGCCATACAGTCACGGATTGCGCCGACACCGGGCAAAATCACCCGGTCGGCTTCACGAATCAGATCAGCGTTATCGGTTACCAGAACTCTGGTATCCGGGGCCACATGCTCTACCGCTTTACGGGCAGAGTGAAGGTTCCCCATGCCGTAGTCGATGATGGCAACGGTTTTCATGGTTAGTGCAGGTCCTTGAGTGGCGGTTTACAACAGGCCTTTGGTAGACGGAGTAACACCCGCCATGCGCTCATCCATTTCAACAGCCATACGCAAGGCGCGGCCGAATGCTTTGAACACAGTTTCGATCTGGTGGTGGGTATTTTTGCCGCGAAGGTTATCGATGTGCATAGTCACCATCGCGTGGTTGATGAACCCACGGAAAAACTCTTCAAACAAATCGACATCAAACCCGCCTACCATGCCCCGGGTATAGGGCACCTCCATAATCAGGCCTGGGCGGCCTGAGAGATCAATAACCACGCGGGAAAGCGCCTCATCCAGAGGTACATAGGCGTGACCATACCGGCGAATACCTTTCTTATCACCTACAGCCTGCTTAAAGGCCTGACCAAGGGTGATACCGATATCTTCTACAGTGTGGTGGTCATCTATGTGCAGGTCGCCTTTGGAGACAATGTTCAGATCGACCATCCCATGACGGGATATCTGTTCCATCATGTGATCAAGGAACGGGACTCCAGTCTCGAAACTGGATTTACCGGTGCCGTCGAGATTGATCTCAACGGTGATCTGGGTTTCAAGGGTATTTCGTTCTACCCGAGCCTTACGTTCGGCCATGGGGACTCCGTAGCAGATTTAGGTGGCACAACGCCGGAAAACTTGATTCGCGGATTATACCTTTTATGCCTGCAGGAGTCCCATAGCCGGGTTAATCGGCACGATAGTGTGAGCCTGAACACAAATTATTCAGAAAGCATTCTTCAGGTTTTTCATATACGTATCCACCAAACCATTGAATTCGTGCTTGATGACAGGGCTGATGGCAAGCTTAAGCAGGCTGGGCAGCGGCAGTGTCAGCTCGGCGCAGGTATGAAACTTCAGAGCTGTAGCTTTGTCGCCTTTTGCTGTCAACGCCCAGGACCCGTGCACTACCCCGTTACCTTCTCCCTTTACCGGCTCCCAGATAATTTTTCCGGCATCTTTATCTGAAACGTACTGGCATGCATAAATCGCCTGGATAGCGTACTTATCGACACCGACTTTTTCCATTTCCCATCGATAGACGTTGCCTTCCAGATCCACCAGCTTATCTACCTTCGGAAAATAGCTCGCAGAGCGAGGCACATCAGCCAGCAACTCAAACACCTCGTCGTAACTGGCTGGAATTTCAAGCTCCCGGCTCAGCTCAATCGAAACAGTAATAGCCACAGCGAACTCCTTTTTATGCTTATACGTAACAATAAAGCGGGAAAATAATAAATGTATTTTGGCCCAACACTACGGCATTGTCATACTCCCGCCCTGTTAATTTATTAACCCTGCGTTATCCTTTAACTTATTCGCGCCCGGATTCACCCTGAATCCTGAAAGCTACCGCAAAAGAAAGGACGTCTGAATCATGAAAGCCATACGTTATGTGCTGGTCGCCATAGTTGCACTTGTCGTTCTTGCCATTGTCGCGATAGCCATTGCCATGGCCGTCATAGACCCGAACGACTACAAACCGCAGATCAAACAGGTTGTTGAGGATCAAACCAACCTCAACCTCGTTCTGGACGGCGATATCGGCTGGTCTTTTATTCCTCTCGGGCTGGAGCTGAATGATGCAGAAGCCACTCTGGATGGTGAACGCTTCATCGCGCTGAAGCAACTGGTTGCCCAGGTTGACTTCTGGTCCCTGCTTGCCATGTCACCACAGGTCAGCACTTTTGTACTGGATGGGCTGGATGCTCACCTCAACATTAACGAGCAGGGAGAAGGCAACTGGACGCACATTATGCCAGAACCTGCAGCCGGCGATGAACGAAAGGACAAACAGGATGTTGCCAGCAATTCCGGGGCAGCAACGCCGGAAAGTGAACAAGCCGGCGGCGAAGCCCTGAACTTTAATGTCGAAAACATCCAGATCAGCAATGCGCAGGTGCACTACAGTGACCAGCGTACCGGCCAGACAGTCACCCTTGAAGACTTCACGGCCAATGCCAGCAACATTACTCTGGGCTCCGAATTTCCGCTGGAAATCGGCTTTCGCGTAGAGACCACACAGCCACAACTCGCTGTCGACGGAAACATAGACGTCCGCCTGGCAGCCAACGAAGCACTCAACGATTTTACGGTTTCCGGCCTGGAAGCCATATTTGAAATGAACGGCGAACCCTTTGGTGGAAAATCAGTAACAGCGAAACTTGAAGGCTCTGCCAAAGCCAACCTGGAAAATGAAACCGCCACACTGAGTGACTTCACCGCCAGCCTCGCAAACCTGACCCTGACTGCCCATCTTGATGTTAATGGCTTCGGAGATAAACCTACGCTCAAAGGCCAGGTAGCCATTGATGAATTTTCTCTCAAAGAACTGATGGAAAATCTGGGTCAGCCTGCCATTGAGACAACAGATGAAGCCGTTCTCCAGGCCATCGCATTTTCCACCAGCATCAGCGGCGCCGCCGGCAAGCCAGCACTGTCTGACCTCGTAATCAAACTGGATGACACCACGTTCAAAGGTTCGGGCAGTTATAACCTCGACAACGGTGGCATTGTGTTCGAACTTCAGGGCGACAAGCTCAACGCCGATCGTTACCTGCCGCCCGCAACCGAGGGCGACGCTACTGAAGCAGCAAACGATGCCCCGGCACAAACTGCCGGAACCGGCCCTGAAGGCGACCTTCTGCCACTGGAAACCCTGCGCAGCCTGCTTCTGGACATTGATTTCGGGCTGGGAGAGCTGGTCGCGAGCAACCTGACCATCAATGACATCAAGGCCAGCACAACCGCCAGCAAAGGCCTTCTGAAAGTGGATGAGTTCAGCGGCAAACTTTATGAAGGAAGTTTTGGGGCCAATGTCACCATTGATGCCCGCACCGACACTCCGAAGTGGACAGTCAGCTCAGATGTAAGCAATGTTCAGACTCTTCCACTGCTGGCAGACCTTGCAGAAGTTACCATGCTTGCTGGTGGCGCCAACCTCAAGGTCAATGCGACCACCTCCGGCAACCGCATCTCTGTACTGAGAGAAAACGCCGATGGTCAGATCAGCTTCAACCTTGCCGAAGGTGAATTCCGCAACATGAACCTTACCCGCATGGCCTGCCAGGGAATTGCACTAGCCAACCAGGACCAGCTGACAACCACCGACTGGGGCGAAACCACGCCATTCAATGACATGCACGGCACACTGGATATCAACGGCAATGTCTTTGACAACACCGACCTGGTGGCTTCACTGGCGGGAATGAAACTGGAAGGTAATGGCACCGTCGACCTGAAACAGACCCTCGTTGATTACGAACTCGGCCTGAGAATTGTTGGTGAGATCCACCGTGACAACGCCTGCAGAGTGACCGAATACGTGGAAAACGTAGTTATTCCAGTGGAATGCCGCGGTGATTTCTCGGCGGGCGCAGCCAGCCTGTGTTCCTTTGACGGCTCCCGTTTCCGCGACACACTGAAAACCATTGCAGAAAATGCTGCACGCATAAAGGCCAAGGAAGAAGTCGACAAGGTAAAGGACAAAGCTAAAGACAAAATCAACGAAAAGCTGAAGGAAAAGTTTGGTGAAGAGGAAGGCGCGAAAGTAAAAGACGCCCTCAAAGGTCTGTTCAAGTGACAGCAGGCTGCTTCGCCGAAAATCTTCTGACATGGTACGACCAGCACGGCAGGCACAACCTGCCGTGGCATCATAACCGCACCGCCTACCGGGTGTGGGTTTCCGAGATCATGCTTCAGCAAACCCAGGTGGCAACCGTTATCCCCTACTTCCAGGCTTTCATGGAACGGTTCCCCGATGTCCGGTCTCTTGCGGAGGCCCCGGTTGACGACGTGCTCAGCCACTGGTCCGGGCTGGGCTATTACGCCCGCGCCCGCAACCTCCAGAAAGCCGCACAATCTGTTATAAACGACTTTGGCGGCACCTTTCCCGACACTCAGGAAGAGCTGGAAACCCTCACAGGCATAGGCCGCTCTACCGCCGCCGCGATCATTGCGCAGGCGTTTGGCAAGCGTGCTGCCATTCTTGACGGCAATGTAAAACGGGTACTGGCACGGTACCACGCTGTTCCCGGCTGGCCAGGGCAAACCCCGGTGCTGAAGCAGCTATGGAAACATGCTGAAGCCCACACACCAGATGAACGCGTTCGGGATTACACCCAGGGCATAATGGATCTGGGCGCAACGGTATGCACCCGCAGCCGGCCGTCCTGCATCAGCTGCCCTCTGCAACAGGGCTGCACAGCCTATGCCAGAGGAGAAACCAGCCTCTACCCCGGCTCCAAACCCAAAAAAGCCAAACCCGAGAAAACAACGTGGATGGTCATACTGGAAGACAAGAAAGGCCGCATCCTGCTGGAGCGGCGCCCACCCAGTGGCATCTGGGGCGGCCTCTGGAGTCTGCCCGAACTGGACCCGGCCTATGGCGCGGACGAACTTCAGGAGGCGTGCGAGCGGAGCCTGGGGCTTGCCTGCGAAGAACCAGAACTCATCGGCGGCTTCCGGCACACCTTTTCCCATTACCACCTGCACATTCAGCCCGCACGCCTGAATGTAACCGAACAAAACAACGTGAGAGATGACGCTCAACAGAAATGGCTACACCGGCACGAAGCACTGACCCTGGGCCTGCCAGCGCCTATCCGCACTCTACTCACAAATCCGACCACTTATTTATCCAAACAGGAGCAATCATGAGCCGCACCGTTTTCTGCCGCAAATACCAGAAAGAACTGGAAGGCCTCGCTTTCCCTCCCATGCCTGGAGCGAAAGGCCAGGACATTTTCGAAAATGTATCCAGACAAGCCTGGGAAGAATGGCAAAACCAACAGACCATGCTGATCAACGAAAAGCACCTGAGCCTGATGGACCCCAACACCCGAAAATACCTGCAGGCGCAAATGGAGCATTACTTCAACAACGAGCCTTTCGAAAAAGCTGAAGGCTATGTACCACCGGAACAATGACACCAGTTTGATCAAAGCCTGACCAACCCTGAAAAGATTCAGGATTTTTTCCGGGCCGGTCTTGACTCACCACACCGAAACCGGTTTAATAGCGCCCCGTTGCACAGCAGTCTTGCAACTTGCCCGGATAGCTCAGTCGGTAGAGCAGAGGATTGAAAATCCTCGTGTCGGTGGTTCGATTCCGCCTCCGGGCACCATTAAGAATTCAGATGAAGCCCGCCTTGTGCGGGCTTTGTTGTTTCTGAAATCCAAAAATGCAAGCAATGTGTAAGCAGATTTGGTGAATGTGGGCGCACTTGATGGCCGACCCTCCCCCAGCTTGTGAGAGCTCCAGCCGTGCAGGCTGCTCCGGCTAACATCAAGTTCAGAAAAAGGAAAAAAAGGGAGCTGCCTAGTCTGGGAGCCTCAAGAAAACCCTGCCTAAAGTGACCTGCTCCCCTCTAGCTTAACCGTTTCCAGCTTAGTAATGTTCATCACAGTAGAGGACGATGAACATGAAAAAGCGATTTTCAGACGAGCAGATCATCAACATTGTTTTTCTGCGTCTCATCGAATGAGTGGCATAGACGGAGGGATCAAGCCCAATGCTCCCGGTCCAAAACCTCTCCATTTCTGATGGCTCGTTGTAGAGTTTGCCGCCTACAATGGGGCCAAGCAGCGATTTCACATGATGAATTTGAAGCAAGACCATGAAGACCTTAACCCTCCATTAACCCGCCTACAGATAGTCTGAATCCAGTTGCTTACCGCAGGTTCAACTGCGCTAGATTGGATTTTGTTTATGTGTCGCTTCCCCTGCTTGAAAGCATTACCGATTGTCCTGTTCTGGCTGGCTGCTGCCGGCTGCAGTTCGTTCTCCACAAGCCCGGATTATCTCGCTCAGGCCGATTCTGACCGTCAGAACCTTGTCTCCTGGTCTGAGCTGGACGAGGGTTCCGAAACCGCCTACCTGGATGATCTGGTCAATAGCGATGCTCTGAGCGCGCTGATTGCCGAAGCGCGCGAAGCTAACCCGGATCTGGGGCAAACGCTGCTTTCCCTCGAAATTCTCCAGGCTCAATACCGGGCGACTCGGGCTGACCAGCTGCCCGAGATCGATGCTGGCTTCGGCGCCAATAAAACGGAAGACCTCGATACTTCCTACACCGGCAGCATCAGCGTCAGCTGGGAACTGGATTTGTGGGCGAAGATCTCTGATGAGGCGTCGGCAGCTGAGAGCGATGTCGCCGAACAGCTGGCTCTCTACCAGGCTGCCCGGGATACGCTCGCAGCCGAGGTTATGCAGGGCTGGCTGAAGCTGGTTAATCTGAATCGATCTGTTGCTATCGCAGAACAACGCGTGGAACTGCTTGAAAAAAACGAACAGTGGATTCTTCAGCGCTACCGATCCGGATTGGGTGATCTTGAGGACCTCGACAGTGCCCAAAGCTCTGCAGCCAGTGCCAGAGCGACACTGTTTGCCACTCAGGAATCCCTGCAGCAGCAACAAAGAGCTTTGAACCTGTTGCTCGGCCGGAGTTATGGCAGCACGGCCATTGCCGCCGACTACCCGCAAGTTCTTTTGCCCCTTGCCGGCCTGGCCGACCAGACGCTACAGCGCCGACCAGACCTTAAAGCGGCCTATCTGGCCATAGAAGCAAGCGACTTTCGTACGTCTGTTGCCTACAAAGAAATGCTGCCATCGATCAACCTGGGAGCGGCTCTGAGCGACACAGGCACATCACCAGGCGAGGCTCTGTTGAAAAACCCGGTTTGGTCATTGCTCGGTCAATTAACGGCGCCTTTGTTTCGTGGCGGTGAGCTGAAAGCCAGTGCGGAAGCAGCCGAACTGACCACAGCCAGGAGCTATCAGGCATACCGGGAAACCTTACTGAACGCAGTGCAGGAAGTTGAAAATGCAATCGGCCAGGAATCAAGCCTGGCCAAACAGCAACAGCAGATAGACAGCGCATTGCTGAGTGCCCGCCGCAACTATGAGCAGTACCAGCAGAAATACCGGAATGGTCTGGTTTCTGTACTCGACCTACTCGAAGTGCAACGGCAGACCTTTGATCTGGAATCACAACTTAACGACTTAATCTACGAGCGTCTGAGCAACCGAATCACACTCGGGCTTGCACTGGGGCTGGGCATCAAGGAGACCGATCAGTCATGATCCGACCATACGCAAAATGGCTTGTTTTGTTGGCCGCCGTTGGCGTGCTGATCACCGTATTCCTTTATAACGGTCAGAAGCTTCAGGAACAGGAAGGTCGATCACTGCCCGCGAAAGAGGATGGTGGTATTGCACCGGATGTCGGTGTTATTCCGGTAATAACAGGATCTCATGCCGTCAACGTTGAAGCTTTTGGTGCGGCCAGATCGCGATATGAGATAACTCTCACTGCCCAGGTTTCCGGCCAGGTCTCTGAACTGGCAAGCGCGTTTGAATCCGGACGTATCGTAAGCAAGGGCGACCTCCTTCTGGCATTGGAAGACAGCGATTATCGTGCAGCGCTTGCGAGTGCAGAAAACGATCTGGCCAGTGCGCAGGTAGATCTTCTCGAAGCCGAAAGAGAAGCAGAGCAGGCCGTTCTGGAGTGGAAGGCTTCCGGAATGACCGGCGAGCCGGACTCCCCATTGGTGCTGCGTGAACCTCAGGTAAAACAAGCACGGGCGGCAGTCGCTAACGCCGAAGCTGCGGTACTCAGTGCCAAAAAAGATCTGGCACAAACCCGTGTTAAAGCGCCTTTTGACGCGCTGGTTGTCAGCCGCAACGTCTCACCGGGCAGCTATTTGCAGGCCGGTAACGACATAGCCGAACTCTACAGTACGGACCGAATCGAGATCTCTTTGCCTTTATCTCAACTCGACTGGCAGAAGCTGCCGGATATCGAAGTGCTGGATAACGGTGAATGGCCGGTAAATCTGGTTTCTGTTGAAACCGGGCAGCAATGGCAAGGTTATATCCAACGCACGCAACTGCACCTGGATGAGACAAGCCGACAGCAGTCAGTGATCGCAGCTTTAGATCGGCCGCTGGAGCAGGCCAGCATGCTGGCGCCGGGCACATTCCTCAGGGCGGAAATCGAGGGCCGTAAACTGAGCGATCTCTGGCGCCTGCCTTCGTCCTCACTCAGCCAGCGAGGGGAAGTCTGGTACGTAAGCAACGGCGCGCTGGCCAGGTTTTCCGCTGACCCGGTCGCCAGTGATAAGCAGGCCATTTATATCCGTCCACCGGCCTCGCTTTCCGGCCAAACTGTGAACGTGCTGACGCATCCATTGAGTACCTATCTGCCAGGCATGGCTGTTCATCCGGTGGAGGCGTCCGATGACTGATCAAAGCTGGAACAAAGGCATCATACCCTGGTTTGCCAATAACCCGGTTGCGGCCAACCTTCTGCTGATCCTGGTGATCGGCCTTGGCGTTCTTCAGGTTGGAGACCTTCGAAAAGAAGCGTTTCCGAGCACAGAACCAGACAGCATTTCGGTCTCGGTCACCTATAACAGTGGCTCAGCGCAGCAGTCGGAAGAAGGGCTGGCAATCAAGATCGAAGAACAGCTGGAAGATGTTAACGGCATAGCTGACATCACCAGTACGTCTACCTCCAGCGGCGCAAAAGTTACTATCGAAAAGAAAAGTGATTACGACCTGGATGTGTTGCTGCGGGACGTAAAAAACAAAGTGGATGCGATTTCCACCTTCCCGGCCGATGCCAAGAGCCCGGTTATTGAAAAAGCGGAACGTGAGGAGCACTCGCTCTGGTTGCAGCTCCATGGCGAAGCCGACCGTCACACCTTGCAGCAACTGGCCGAAGAACTGAAATCTGACCTGCTGGCAAAGGCTGACATCAGCCGGGTCAGCAAATCCGGTTGGCTTGACCCCATGATGTCGATAGAGATCGATGAGGGGCGTTTACAGGCCTACGGTTTGTCCCTGTCGGATGTCGAGGATGCGATCAATCAGGGCTCCTCCAGCACAATGACAGCGGTCCTGAAAAATGAACAGGTCTATCTGCAACTGAAAGCCTCGCAACAGGCTTATCTGAAAGAAGAATTTGCAGCCATTCCTCTGATCACCAGCAGCGATGGCGTGATTGTCGCCCTGGGTGATCTCGCTTTCATTAACGACACCTACGATGATGATACCGCGGTGCTGTCCCGCTTTGCCGGCGAAAACAGCATTGCTCTGCAAGTGATCACCACCGGCCTGGACGACATCACCGAGACGGTTGAAGCGGCCAAGCAGGTAGTCGAGGAATGGCACGGCAATGGGGCTCTGCCACAGGGCGTAGAGCTTACCAGCTGGTACGACCGGAGCACCTCTATCAGTGATCGGCTGGACCTACTCGTCACCAACGCGCTTACCGGCATTTTGATGGTGTTCGTTCTTCTGGCGCTGTTTCTGAACCTGACAGTGGCGTTCTGGGTATCCATGGGTTTGCCATTTATCTTCTTCGGAACCCTGTATTTCATGGGCGACCGGTTTGCCGGTCTTTCACTGAACGAGTTCACCACCTTTGGTTTCATCATGGCGTTGGGAATTGTGGTGGATGATGCCGTGGTTGTGGGCGAAAGCGTTTACACCGTGCGCAAACAGGAAGGCGACACCCTTCGCAACACCATCCGAGGCACCCTGCGCGTGGCGGTACCGACACTCTTCGGCGTGTTTACCACCGTAGTGGCCTTTTATTCCCTGTCGAATCTCAGCGGCAGGCTTGGGCAGATATACGCCCAGTTCGCTGCCGTCGTCACTATTTGTCTGTTGTTGTCCATCGTCGAGTCGAAACTCATTCTGCCGGCCCACCTGGCACACCTGAATACCCACCGCAGAGCCAGCAAGAACCCGCTCCTTGAAATCTGGCAGCGTATCCAGCATGGAGCCGATTCCGGTCTTCAGTGGTTCAACGACCGGATTTATAAAACCGTTATCGACTGGGCTCTTGCTTACCGGTATGCCGTTCTGGTTTTATTCCTTGCGCTGTTTGCACTGGTTATGGCGATGCCTTTTAACGGCACCGTCAAGACCAGTTTTTTTCCGAACATACCTGGCGACACAGTCCGGGCGAACGTCAGCATGGAAACCGACGCCAGTTTTGGCCTGACTCACTCCGCCCTGCTTGCTCTTGAACAAAAAGCTCATCAAGTGGATGAGCAGCTCATCAAGCGCGCCAACGTCGACGCAGAAACCGGCATTGCCAACCTGCAGGTACTTTCCGGAAGTGACCAGTCCGGCACAGTCACGGTTGAACTGGCATCGGACTCCCCATACGATATCAATACATTTTCAAACCAATGGAAACGCATCGCTGGCCTGCCGGAAGGTGTGCGCACCCTCAGTGTCGCCAGCCGGCGCGGAACGATAGACGCACTTCGTATTGAGCTGAGGGCTTCTGACGATGAATTGCTGACAGCAGCCGGACGGGATATCAAGGAACAGCTCGCAACCATCCCGGCGATCAGTGGCATTGAAGACAATATCGAAGCCAGCCAGCCCCGCCTGTTCCTGGAGCTTAACGCACAGGGCAAAGCCCTGGGGTTGAGCACCGATACGCTGGCCCAGCAGGTGCTTCAGGCTTTCAGTGGTCAGGTGGTACAACGCTTTCAGCGCAATAACGACGAAGTAGAGGTTAAAGTCCGCTACCCGGAAGGTGCCCGGGAAAACCCCACGGACGTACTGAGTGCCAACATCCGGACAGACGACGGCACAGTGCTACCCCTGTCCAGTGTTGCTACGGTCACCTACGGCTACTCCAGGGATACCATTACCCGGATTGACGGCAAGCGGGCGCTCTATCTCTCTGCTGAAGTGGACAAGGACATTCTGTCGGCTTCCGAACTGGTCGCCAACCTGCAGAAGGATCTGGTTCCGACACTGGAGCGGCAATATCCGAGGTTGGATATCAATTTTGCCGGTGAAGCGGAGGAACAGGCAGAAACACAGAACTCGATGGTGCACGTGTTCATGATCGCCATGCTGGTCATCTACATGCTGCTGGCAATTCCCCTGAAATCCTACATTCAGCCCGTTCTGATCATGACCGCCATTCCATTCGGAATCGTCGGAGCCATCCTGGGGCACTGGATGAACGATCTTTCCATCAGCATTCTGTCGCTCAATGGTATTATTGCGCTCAGTGGTGTTGTCGTGAATGACAGCCTTTTGCTGGTGTCTCGTTACAACGAACTGAAACCCGATGCAGATCATCAGATCGAAGCGATCAGTAAAGCGTGCAGGAGCCGTCTGCGCGCGGTTCTTTTGACGTCATTCACAACCTTCGCCGGCCTGGCGCCTCTGCTGTCCGAAACATCAGCGCAGGCACAGTTCCTGATACCGGCCGCCGTGGCACTGGGATACGGGATTATGTTCGCAACCGTCATCACCCTCATTCTGATACCTGTCCTGGTCGCTATTCAGCACGACGTGACCGAAAGGTTCACAGATATTCGCCGCTGGTTTACTGTGAGGCCAGGTAAACAAGAGTCCGATCCATGCTGAAATTGTTATTGGCCGAAGACGATCTCGACCTGGCTCAGACGCTGGTGCAATACCTGGAGCTGGAGGGGTTCATCTGTGACCATGTCAGCAACGGTATTGCAGGGCTCAATCTGATCGAACAAAACAGCTACGACGTGCTGTTGCTGGATATTAATATGCCTCGCCTGGACGGCCTTGGCCTTTGCCAGCGTTTGCGGGAGCAGGGCAACGATACCCCCGTATTGATGCTGACAGCCCGCGACCAGCTTGACGATAAGTTGCAGGGCTTCAACGCCGGCACCGATGATTATCTGGTCAAACCCTTTGAAATGGAGGAGCTGTTGGCCAGAGTCCGGGCGCTTTCATACAGGCGCAGTGGTCAGATTCAGAAACTCACCTGCGGTGATCTGCAGATGAACCTTAGTGAGAAGAGCGTGCAGCGAAACGGTCAGGCGCTGAAACTGTCGCCCACGAGTTGGCGCCTGCTCGAACGCCTGATGCGTGCCTCACCGTCCCCGGTATCTCGTGAGGAACTGATGGACTCTGCCTGGGGAGATGATCACCCCGATAGCAACAGCCTCAAAGTTCATATTTACAACCTGCGCAAGGCCATTGATGGCCCCTTTGCCGAGCCGCTGCTGCACACGATCAGCGGAGCCGGTTTTGCTCTCAAACCTCCAGGAATGGGCAAAACAAATGCGTAGAGCGGGGATTAGCCTCAGAGCTGTTCTGATAGCGTCCTTTCTGGCTTTGGGTCTTGTGCTGGTCGCCGCCTACACCCTGGTCGCCAAGGAACATTTTATCCGGGGCCTGGATGCGGCGATGGCAGGCAGTATGGAAAAAACAGCCCGAACGTTCAGTGAGGTGTTTGGCGCAGAGGAAAGCGAGCAGGTCAGAGAATTCAGCGGCTTTGATGTTGCAACACGATGGGCTGACATGCCGGATTATGCTCTTGCTGCTTTTCCGAGTGGGCCGGGCCAATCAGGCCTGTTGCTTAAGCAAGCAGACAGTGCCTGGCTCAGTCGCCCGAGGTCGATCATCTTTGCGATGCGCGCCGATACCGCTCACGGCCAACTGTACCTGAGTCAGAAAGTGACGCCTCGACAAGCCTCGGAAGTGCTGCCTCAAGCCTCCCGGCAAAACCGAGTGTTCACTATGACGGTCAGTATTCTGGTGATTGGTTTTGTTTCTATTGTTGGCTGGCTGCTCCTGTGGCATGTGTCCCGCCCCATGGCTGCCTTGCGAGCCTGGACCCATTCCCTCGACAACGAAAAACTCTCGCACCCTGTGCCGGATTTTTCTTATCCCGAGCTGAATGAAATGGCGGAGCTTATCCGCAACAGTCTCTCCTCGGTTCAGCAAGCGGTAGACCGTGAGCGACGTTTTCTCCGGCACGCCAGCCATGAACTCCGGACACCGATAAGCACCATCCGCTCGAACATCGAGCTACACCGAAAGCTAACTCAAACGCGAGAAAAGTTAGCGGACGAGCAAAGCATCGTCGACCGTATAGACCGTGCCAGTCTGACTATGAAGCATCTAACTGAAACGCTACTCTGGCTGAATCATGAGCCAGATACACCGCTTCAGTCCGAGGCTGTCGATTTGCCTGCGCTGATACGGGAACTGGCTGGTGAAATGTCGTATCTTTTGGCAGGAAAGCCCGTAACCATGGAGATTAGCACCACCCCACTTAGTTGCACGGTACCTCTGGTGCCAGCACGCATTATTCTGGGCAATTTGATTCGGAACGCCTATCAACACTGTTGGGAAGGCACTGTCGTTATCGAACAACAAGGGAGCCGTATTTCGATCAGCAATCCCGTAGAGTCAGAAGGGGCTATTGGGTCCACGAAAACAGCAACAAATACTGGTTACGGGCTCGGACTGGAACTGACGACAAAGCTCAGTCAGCAGATCGGATGGCACTATACAACCACTCGCCACGACAACCTCCATTGCGTGACGGTTGAAATTGGAGCCCGCCTCGACAATTAGCAACTGCCCTCAATTTAGAGCCGACCGATTAAATGATGATAGGAATGGTATTTTTACATATTGCTGCCGTGGTACGTGGTCCCTCCTATGTGGCCAGACCGGTTCAGTGCGTTGGAATGCTGGATTGAGCTCTTGGCTGCTTGGGTGTAATCACACCCAGATAATAATCGAGGTCATGAGTGGACTGGACTTACCCACAGAAACGACTCAGTTGAAGTGAAAGCAGGTGCAGGTCATATTCGGTTCAGATAAAGCCCGCCTTGTGCGGGCTTTATTGTTTCTAGCATCCACAAAGTGTCCACGCGCAATTATGGCCCTGACCTGTATGTGTGACTAGCGCGTTTGGGCCCGCTACTTCCTCAAAAAGGCCTTTCTCATAGAGAGCATTTTGCAGCTTTGAATAGTTCGTAGGGCTAGGATCCTGGTTGTACCTTCCCTGGGCCTTTCGCACCAAATGACATTTTTCATTCCACTTCTCATGCATAGCGGCATTGCTCATAAATCACTCCTTCTTTTTTGAATGCCTAACAACCATAGCCGATAGTTAAAGGGTTGATCTCGACAACTTTCTGCATGAATTGTGGCGAAAGATTGCTATACATCATCGTGAGTTTAATATCCGAGTTGGTTCGGTTTGCTCCATGATAGAGAGGGACATCGCGGGCACCAAAGGTGTTGTTTTTGGTGACAGTGATTATCAGAAACCGGAACATTCGGGACTTGTCATCTAAAGACAAAGACTAACACCCGCCTCTAGGTGTCAACACAGTATCCACCCATCTGTGGTTCCATGCGGCACTCAGTGGCCCGTTAATGTCGGCAAGTGATTGACTGTGAAAGAATGTGGTTCAGTGAGGTGGTTATGACACGGGTTAAAACCCCTGATGTCAGTGGTTTGATAGCGTCATTGCCCCAATAGGCATTTGCGCGAGTATTCCAGGCTGATTTCTCTACGCTCTCGCCTCAACCGGTTCACATAATGCGCTTTTCCTCCTGCCCGGAGTAAAGAGTCGTAGTGATCAATGCGATCTCGTACTCGATCACAGTAAAGTTCGTGTTCTCGTTTTTCTTTAGCCTGGCGACTCTCTTGTCTTTCCCGCTCTTCGAGCTGTCGCCGTTTTTGATAGACGGGCGGTGCTGCCCGGGAACTTGCCAAGGCAACTATGTTGCTACTGTCCCGGCCTGAAAGGCGTTCGTAGCGTTTACAGGCAGAATTTCGATGAGCCTTGCTCTGCGACGCCCCGTCTTTCTTATACTCAGCACTCCAGAATTTGCACAGATTCAGGCTTGAATTTATAGCGGCTTGATTACGGCGTGCGGAATTGGACGTGCCAGTTCCTCTGGACGGGGAACCAGACACCTGTGGCTGGCCCGATCGACGCGGCTCCACCTTCATCGGCTTCATATCTGAGGTTCGGGGCTGTATAGGCGAGCTTGACGAGTTGCCCTCGCCCCCTGGGCTATATGCCGAAACTGCGAGACCAAAATAGGTGGAATGGAGTCCAAGTTCGAACAAGAGCTCCTGGCCGTGATCAGACCTAAGATAAACATATGCCCCAGCGACCAAGGCAATAGTGAGGATATTCGCTACCAGCACAGCAAGAACGGTCCCTGTAAATCTCAAATCCAACTCCTTAAAGCTTGATAACCAACAATTGAGTAGTTCGCATACTACTAAAACAACGTTAATCCTGGCAGGCGTATTCCGTTACGGACAGACTCAAACAGAACCTCCAAACTGCCCCTTCATCACCTTGCCCACAACACCCTCTTCCGAAAATGACTCTTTGATAAAGTCCAGCAGCGTCCTCACCGTTTGCGATGGGTACAAGCTGGGAGCTGTTATCAGAAACATCTTGTCGCCCCACATTTTCGGATCCGAATCAAACCCCTTCAGTGCTCGGAGCAAAACCCCACTCTTCAGTTCTTCACTGATCAGATAATACGGAAGAACGCCAATACCATTCCCCAGGATAACGGACTGTTTCAGGAAGTTCATGTCAGCACACTGCAGTTTCGGTATCAATTCGACTACATGTCGCTGATTTTTATTCTGTGAAAAAAAACTCAGAATAAGTCGGTTGTGCCTGACTGGCGGAGTCACCAGATAGTGATCAGGCAATTCAGCAGGCACCTTCGGATTACCGTGCTGATCAATGTAGGAAGGAGAAATACAAGGAACCCACTCAATTCCAGACAGTTCTCTGGCTACATAGTTTTCGGGAGGAGTGTTGGCAACTCGAATAGAGATATCCACTTCTTCATCCAGTAGATCGAAAATTCGATTATTGAATGTTATCTGCATGGTTACCCCCGGGTTCAGCTTACAGAACTCAAGCAAAGCTGGCCCCAGAGTCAGTTGCCCAAGGCCAATTGGCACGCTCACCCTCACATGGCCTCTTAAATTCCGCCCCATATCCTGCACTGTTGCCTGGAGCGCCGACAACTCCTGAGTGACTTTTACCGCATGCTCATACATAGCCCAACCAATTTGGGTTGGCTCAAGCTGGCGTGTCGTTCGCCTGAGTAGCTGTACACGAAGATCCGACTCCAGCTTTTTTAACCGGCGACTGATATTTGAGCGGCTGGTGTTCATCCGAAGGGCTGCAGAACTCATACTCCCCGACTCAACGATGGCCACTAATGCCTCCAAGTCTTTGATATCCAATAGATAGCCCTTATTGTTGCTGATTTGGAAACAGTTTGGGGTTAATTTGATGCATTGTCGAGATTCAGAATCGTGCCCTAAAGTGTCGCTACTCTAAACCTCTACTCTGGCCGCAATGCGAATGCATTGGCGGACTATCAAAAACAACAGGAAATCAAATGACTGCTGCACTCATCTTTGAAGACATACGCCGCTCAGGATCTGATATTGACTTACGTGGGCTGAAACTTGCCGGCGGGCTGACAGAACTGGGGCTGAATGAGGGTGACGTTGTTGCTGTCATGACGAGAAACCACCCGGCGTTTATGGACATCATGGTGGCATGTCGCACGATAGGCATATATCACTGCGCGATCAACTGGCATTTCAAGGCCGGCGAAGCGCGCCATATCATGACCGATTCCGATGCCAAAGCCTTGATAATCCAGTCGGAATTCCTGGAGGAAATTGAATCCGTCATTCCGGAAGGCATACCCGTTCTGGTTATAGATTCTCACGGTGGAACTCACACAAACTACGAGGACTGGCTGAGCAAACAACCTGTCTACAGCGGTCCCGAGAGAAGCCCCAGGGGCATGATGCCTTATACCTCTGGCACCACAGGGAACCCGAAAGGGGTTCGCCGCCTGCCCCTCGCCCCTTCCTTCCTGCCATTGATGAGAGAGCTTGCAGAAAAAGCCTGGGGCGTTATACCCGGCGCAAGAACACTAATGCCGGCACCGCTTTATCATAGTGCGCCCAACAACATGACACTGCAGGCTTTGTTATACGGCGAATTGCTGGTACTGACTCAAGGCTTTGATGCGGAAAATATTCTGCGCCTCATAGAGCAGCACAAAATTACGACGGTGTACCTCGTCCCGATCATGTACGTGAGGCTCCTGCGCCTGCCACAAGAGGTAAAGCAGCGATACGACATATCATCGGTGACATTCGTTGCCTCTACCGGTTCGCCCTGCGCACCCGAGTTGAAAGCATCCATGATTGAATGGTGGGGAGCCGTCATTCACGAAACATACGCCTCCAGTGAAACCGGAATGCTCACCATCCAGCACCCCAAAGATGCACTCAACAAGCCGGGAAGTGTTGGCAAGCCGGCGCTGGGTGCCGAGGTAAAAATCATTAATGAGGAAGGCAACGAATGCCCTGCCGGCGACGTTGGAGTCATCTACGGACGGCAGCCCGCTTACCCGGACTTCACATACCAGAATAACCAGCCAGCAAGAGATAAAGCCGCGCTCGGCCGCCTGGTAACCGTAGGTGACATGGGCTATTTCGACAATGATGGCTATCTGTATGTATGTGACCGAATCTCAGACATGGTCATTTCGGGGGGCGTCAATATCTACCCGGCTGAAATCGAAAACGTACTGCTGGAACTTGAGGGCGTTCAGGACTGCGCAGTAATCGGAATTCCGGATCAGGAATATGGCGAATCGCTTGTCGGGCTGGTTAAATTCCACAACCCTACTAGCGATACAGTCGCTGAAATCAGGACCCACCTGGAAAACCGGCTCGCAAAATACAAAGTACCCCGGACAATCAATATCGTCGACAGCATTGCCAGAGACGATAACGGAAAGATCTCCAAGAAAAAGATCAAACAGCAGTTCATTTAATACAAAAACAGGAGTTCAGGAAAATGAGCCTTCCAGATAGCCTCAGAGATAAATTAGCGCTGCCGGTGATCTGCTCACCGCTGTTTATAATTTCCACCCCCAGGCTCGTTATCGAACAGTGTAAGGCCGGCCTTGTGGGATCGTTTCCGGCGCTGAATGCGAGACCTGCAGAGAAGCTGGATGAATGGTTAACTGAAATTGAAACCGAACTGGCTGCATACCAGGCGGAAAATCCGGACGCCAAAGTAGGCCCCTATGCCGTCAACCAGATTGCCCATGGCTCCAACGACCGGCTTGAGCATGACATGGAGGTCTGCGTAAAACACAAGGTGCCGATCATTATTACCAGCCTGCAGGCATCTTCTATGGTGATAGAGGCAGCGCACAGCTACGGAGGCCAGGTGTTTCACGATGTGATCAACGTGCGGCATGCAAAGAAGGCGCTGGCTGCGGGGGTTGACGGTCTGATTCTGGTGACCGCGGGGGCCGGAGGCCACGCTGGCACCTTAAGCCCCTTTGCCCTTTTGTCCGAGGTTCGCAGTTTCTTTGATGGCCCGGTCATTCTGGGCGGCTCTATCACCAAAGGTAACCATATACTGAGCGCCAGGGTGATGGGTGCAGATCTGGCTTACATGGGCACACGGTTCATTGCCACTCAAGAAGCCAATGCCGACCAGGCCTATAAAGACATGATCGTGCAATCCTCAGCATCCGACGTTGTTTACAGCAATCTGTTTACCGGGGTTCACGGCAACTATCTGCGGGGCAGTATTGAGAACGCCGGGCTTGATCCAGACAACCTGCCATCTTCTGACAAGAGCAAAATGTCGTTTGGCTCAAAAGGCAGCAGCAAGAGCAAAGCCTGGCGTGACATCTGGGGAGCCGGTCAGGGCGTTGGAGGGATTACTGAACTGACGACAGTTGCACAGACTGTTGCAACGCTAAAGGATGAGTATGAAACGGCACGGCAGAACATCACTAACGACAACTGAACCCAGCCTGCCAGAACGTTCAGCTTCACTGCCCTGACGGCATAAGAGCGGCAACACAAATGAAGGATTTTCGTAAAACAGCCTCTCAGGCAGCTTTGCGAAAATCCTCCATCCGTACACTTTTGTCGCGGTTGCGGCGATATTTGCTTTTATCTTCTACCACACGCATCTGGTATTTCGGCGTTCTGAGGTCCCGCTGCACAGCGCTGTGCTGAGTGGGCTTCGCTTTCTTTTTCGCCATCGTAATCTTCTCCATTGGCTGTTGGTTCGAACCCTCCGATTATAGCACCGGAGGGTTCTTCACCAGCGTAAGGAGTAACACCCATTCCATACGGGCCTTGCGGGCACCTTCATATCACCTTGGTATACCGGAGGCCCGCATTCGTGCCAGCCGCCAGTCGGTGAGCCCCACAAGGACGATTCCCAGGCCAATCATCAGGAACCCGAACACGTCGTGATAACCCGGCATTTCCCCCAGCAGAATGGCTGAAGAAATAAGCCCCACTGCCGGAACTGCTGCGGAACTCAGCGACATGGTAACTGCAGGCAAGGACCGGATGGCCCCGACTTGTGCAGCTACGCAAACGCCGGAGGCCAGAGCACCGCTGAACAGGATATTAACCAGAAAGCCGGGCTCCCAGCGTATGCTGGCCGTGTCTTCGATAATCAGGGACAAGGGTACGAGAAACACCAGGGAGGACAACAACTGCCAGGAAATGAGCGACAGGACATTACCATGCCAGCGGTGTTTGCGAACGTGTATCAGCCCGGCTGTCCAGACCAGGGTCGCCAGCACAATCAGTGACCCTCCGAATAAGGTGCCTTCGGAACTCCAGTCCACATCAAGAGGGTTGAAAATACTCATCAGCCCTACCAGACCAAGAGCTGTACCGATGACTCTCGGAGCAGTCAGTCTCTCTCCCAGAAACATCGCTGCTGCCGGAACTACCCAGATTGGCGAAGTGTAAGCCAGTATGGCCGCCCTGCCCGCCGGCATAAACTGCATGCCCATGGTGACCAGGGTGATAAACCCCATGTTCTGGAGAACCCCCACGGAAAACACCACGGGCATATCCTCGCGGTGCGGCACACGGAGAATTCCCATGGCGCCGGCAATCACGAACATGGTGATTGTCCCGATGGTCATCCGAAGAGTCGTATACAGGAGCGGCGGGCTGTATTCGAGCCCCATTTTCATAATGGGGAAGTTGATTCCCCAGGTCAGAGCCGTGAAAGCCAGCAACAGATACCCGTTACGCCAGGCGTAGCCAGCGCCCGCCGCAGGCATGGATTCGGCGAGGCGCGACATGCTCAGTGTTCTACCTTAAGTGCGCTTTCATGCCAGTTACGCAGGGCCCGGTCAGACAGCCAGACCATGGCAGCAAACAGAATAATCCCGGTTAACGTGATCAGAATCAGCGCGGCGAACATCTTGGGAATCTGCAGGTTGTAGCCTGATTGCAGGATCATGTAGGCAAGCCCGGCTTTCGCACCACCTGTACCGGCAACAAACTCGGCAACAACCGCACCAATCAGGGCCAGCCCGGAGCTGATCCTCAGGCCACCGAAGAAATACGGCAGTGCACCCGGAATCCGCAGGCGTACCAGTTCCTGCCAGCGACTGGTCCGGTACATACGGAACATGCTCAGCAGGTTGGGATCAACACTGCGCAGCCCCAGCGTGGTATTGGAAATGATCGGAAATATGGCAACGATCACCGCACAGATGGTCAGCGCCCAGGTAGTGTCATCTACCCAGATGATGATCAAAGGCGCAATGGCCACAACCGGCGTTACCTGCATCAGCACCGCGTATGGGAACAGGCTGACCTCAATCCACTTGCTTTGTACAAACAACAGGGACGCTGCAACACCCGCTATCACGGAAATCACAAAGGCCAGGAAGGTAACTTTCAAAGTCATCATCAAGGCACTGAACAGAGAGCTGAAGTCTGTCACCAGGGATTCAGCAATATCCACAGGGCTGGGCACCAGATATTTCGGTACATCGAAAGCCATAACACTGATCTGCCAAAGCAGCAGAACCAGAACGCCTACCACCAAGGGTGCAGCAATCTGGACAAAACGTTCATTCCGTATCAGTGGCGTACTCATCAGCAATTCTCCTTGCTCTCACCCATTCCGCTGGCACGTTCAAGAGCCTGCGATACCTGCCGGCAGTAGCCGGCGAATTCCGTTGATATCCGGAAATCCGGAGATCTGGGATAAGGCTTGTCAATCTTGATGTCATCCACTATCCGACCCGGGCGTGCGGCCATCACAACCACCCGACTGGACAGATAAACCGCCTCATAGACGCTGTGGGTAACAAATACGATAGTCCAGCCGTTCTCTTTTTTGAGTTTCAGGACATCGTCGTTAAGTTTGTTCCGGGTCATCTCATCAAGGGCGCCAAATGGCTCATCCATCAATAACAGATCAGGCTCGGTAACCATTGC
>Ga0209345_10000971_pt1 | contig 36641 bp, 33 predicted proteins | sample Cruoilmetagenom7_FD_187294 | JGI IMG/M metagenome (GOLD analysis project Ga0209345, IMG submission 187294) | Oil polluted marine microbial communities from Coal Oil Point, Santa Barbara, California, USA - Sample 7 (SPAdes) (version 2) | ecosystem: Environmental > Aquatic > Marine > Oil seeps ...
GGCGGCGCACCTAGCGGCATCCAGGTCGGTTATGGGGGCGAAAACCGGACCATCGCCGTTGTTGATGGCGATGCTGAAATCGTAATCCCGGGCCTCGACCCAACACAGTTAGACCCTGACGCCCCTTGCGAAAACGGTCTCTGTGCGCGTTCCCTGGATTCAAATATCGGAAGACAAACCTGGGAGCAGCTTCGATAGAAGCTGCTCTGCAGTACCAAATAACGCCAAAACCTTTTAATTTAGTAACAGGAAAAGACTATGATGACGCGATCTTTTTCACATGCTCTTAACCGGCAATTCATAACAGCCCTGCTGCTTTTCACGGCAGTGCTATCCGGCTTGCTCGTGGCAGGAAAGTCTCATTCCGAAGAATTCGTTGATGGAACTGCAGTGTCGGAGAACGATGAGTTCTATCAAGGAACCGTGAACTTTGCGCACCAGGACTCCTTTAAACTGATCGTTGATGACCATTCGTTTATATTGTCCCCTGTTCTTCGCTTTAATAGCTCCTCGTGGTCGCGGGAGCAAGTGATACAACGATTAAAGGAGGGCGATTTGGTCAAAATGGAGCTTGGAGGCATTGCCGACGACGACGGATCCTTTACGCGTACAATACGGAGCATAACCGTTATCAACCCCTAATTGACGGCGTAGGTCCCGGTCCATGAACGACTTAAGGAAAATAGACTTGAATAAACACAATGCAGGTTTCACCCTGATTGAGATGTTGATTACGGTAGCGATTATCGGCGTTCTTGCGGCAATCGCGTTCCCTCTTTATCAGAATCAGGTTGAACAAACCAGGCGAACAACCGCAAAATCTGACCTGATGGAACTGACACAGTGGATGGAGCGGCGCTATTCCAATGGGTTTGACTACCGCGATGCTGGTGGCGACCCGACATTACCTTTTACCCAATCACCACAAAATGGTACGGCTTTTTATAACATCAGCTTCGTAGGCAGCGTAACCAGAGATGCTTTCTCTCTTCAGGCTGTCCCAACGGGAGGGCAATCAAACGATGACTGCGGCACACTGACTATAGACGAGGAAGGCACTCGTGGAGCCGCTCAGGCAGGCTGTTGGTAGAAAACCCGGGCAATCCAGGCCATTGAGCTCAGGCTAGAGCTCAATGGCTTCAATTCTTAACTCTTTTGGCATAGAGAACACAATATTCTCCTCACGGCCAGCAATCTCCTCTGGCACGCTGCCGCCCAGGTCCTGCAGGCGGGCAATCACATCATTAACCAGCACTTCCGGCGCTGAAGCACCGGCGGTAACGCCAACAGAGGACTTGCCTTCCAGCCAAACAGGGTCAATCTGAGAAGCTTCATCGATCAGATAAGCAGGCGTGCCCATGCGTTCGGCCAATTCCCGCAGGCGGTTGGAATTGGAACTGTTAGGAGAACCAACAACCAGCATCAGGTCGCAGTCGCCAGCCAATTGTTTTACCGCATCCTGACGGTTCTGAGTGGCATAACAAATATCATTTTTGCGGGGGCCTTCAATCTTCGGGAAACGCGCGCGCAGTGCGTCAATTACGCGGGCGGTATCATCCATGGAAAGCGTGGTCTGAGTAACATAGGAGACGTGTGCCGGATCATTCACTTCCAGGCGTGAAACGTCTTCTTCATTCTCGACCAGATAGATATCACCACCATTTCCGTGATCATACTGCCCCATGGTTCCTTCCACCTCCGGGTGGCCATGGTGTCCGATCAGCACGCACTCACGCCCATCACGACTGTAACGCATGACCTCCAGGTGCACTTTGGTGACCAGCGGGCAAGTGGCGTCGAATACTTTGAGGCCTCTGCGGGCGGCTTCGCTCTGTACAGCCTGGGATACGCCATGGGCACTGAAGATGACCAGTTTGTCGTCTGGCACCTCATCCAGTTCGTCCACAAAGATAGCGCCACGATTGCGGAGATTATCAACCACAAATTTATTGTGCACCACCTCATGACGTACGTAGATAGGCGCACCAAACACGTCCAGAGCTCGATTTACAATCTCGATAGCGCGATCCACGCCCGCACAAAAGCCTCGGGGGTTTGCCAGTCTTATCTGCATAGTCAGTGCGTCTGCCCTGCCGGTTCTACATCAACAACTTCTACGTCAAAAGTCAGTGTACGCCCGGACAACGGATGGTTGAAGTCTACTTCCACCTCATCACCTTCCACACGGCTCACCACTCCTGGAAGCTCTTGCTGGCGCGCATCCGCGAAAGAAATCATCACGCCCGGTTCCAGAACCATATCAGCACTGAACTCATGCCGTTTGAAGGTCTGCACATTATTGGGATTACGCTGACCAAAAGCCTTTTCTGGCGGCACCTGATAGCTGGCTTTATCACCGGCTTTCATGCCCATCAGATAAGCCTCGAAGTTCTCCGGCAAGCTTTCATCACCGATCTCCAGAGTTGCTGCATCTTTATCAAAGGTGCTATCGATGACTTCGCCGCTTTCAAACTTCAGCGCAAAATGCAGAGTTACACGTGTTCCCTTATCTACAGGCAGCTCTTTCATTGACTTTATTCACTCCTGTTCGCAGCCGTTCCGGAATCAACAGGCTTGCGAAACATATCAAGAATCATCATGGCTGCACCCACAGTAATAGCGGTATCAGCCAGGTTGAATGCGGGAAAGTGCCAGTCCTGCCAGTAAAAATGCAGGAAATCTACAACGTAACCGTGAATAACCCGGTCGTATACGTTGCCAAGAGCACCACCCAGGATCAGTACAATAGCAATGGCTGTCCAGGTTTCATGTCGCTTCAGGTTTCTCAGCCAGCCCACCAGAACCACGCTTACAATAAGCGCCAGAGCCACGAAGAACCATCGCTGCCAGCCAGCAGCGCCAGCAAGAAAACTGAACGCTGCCCCCGTATTGTGCAGCAGCGTCAGATTGAACATTGGAACTACCGGTACAGCGTTGCCATAGGTCAGCATCGCAGTAGCCATAGCTTTGGAGCCGAGATCAAGTACGATCACCAGCACCGCCAGCCATAGCCACTTCAATTTTGTACCGGTTATCTGCTCACTCATTGCCGCACCCATCAGGCGAACGAGCGGGTTTCACCCGGTCCATCCACATTGGTGATACAACGGCCACAAAGGTCTTTATGGGCTGCATTCGCTCCCACGTCCTCCCGGTGATGCCAGCAGCGCTCGCACTTCGCGTAGGTTGCAGGGGTTACTTTCACACGTAACCCTTCATAGGCTGTCAACTCGGCATCGTCTGCTTCAGATACTGGCCTCACGGTTGCTTCAGATGTAATCAGAACAAACCGGAGCTCTTCCCCGAGAAATTCCAGGTCAGCAGACAGATCACCTTCACAGTACAGTGTGACTTCAGCACTCAATGATCCCTTGATCTCACCGCGGGCACGGGCTTCTTCCATACACTTGTTTACGGCTTCTTTCACACCGTATATCCGGCGCCAGTAATCACGACCCAGCTCGGCGTCTTCAGGAAGCTCTGTGAGGCCCTGATACCAGGTTTCATAAAATACAGTATCGCCACGCTCACCTGGCAGATGCTGCCAGATTTCATCCGCAGTGAAACTCAGAATTGGCGCAATCCAGCGAACCAGAGCCTCAGCCACGTGATAAAGCGCAGTCTGGCAGGAACGTCGGGCCAGACTATCAGCCTGAGTGGTGTACTGGCGATCCTTGATGATATCGAGGTAAAAGCCACCCAGCGTAGCTTCACAGAAACTGTACACCTTCTGATAGATTCGGAGAAAAGCGTAGTTCTGGTAATCCTCGTCCAGCTCCTTCTGCAGCTGCAGAGCACGGTCGACCATCCAGCGATCCAGAGCAATCATCTCATCCGGAGCAACCATGTGCTGCTTCGGATCAAAGCCGGTGAGATTGCTCAGCAGGAAGCGCGAGGTATTACGAATACGGCGGTACCCGTCGGCTGTCTGCCGCAGGATATCTTTGGAAACCGTCATTTCACCACTGTAATCGGTAGCAGATACCCACAGGCGAAGAATGTCAGCACCCAGCTCGTTCATGACTTCCTGGGGCGCGATGACGTTGCCCAAGGACTTGGACATCTTCAGACCCTTGCCATCCACCGTAAAACCGTGGGTCAGCACTTGCCGGTACGGCGCTACACCATTCATGGCAATGGAGGTTTTCAGGGACGACTGAAACCAGCCACGATGCTGATCAGAGCCCTCCAGATACATATCGGCCGGGAACTGGCCCAGCTCCGGGCGCACACGCAAAACAGACTCATGGGTCACACCGGAATCAAACCATACATCCAGAGTATCCAGAACTTTTTCGTAGTGATCCGCATCGTCGCCAAGCAGATCACGGGCATCGATCTCATACCATGCATCAATGCCACCGGTTTCGATCGCCCGGGCCACTTTTTCAATCAAGCTCTGTGTATCCGGGTGCAACTCCTGCGTCTCTTTATGGATAAACAGGGTGATAGGTACGCCCCAGGTACGTTGACGCGAGATGCACCAGTCCGGGGACTGCTGAACCATAGCCTCAATGCGATTCTGACCCCAGGCCGGCACCCAGCGCACACCTTTGATGGCCTCCAGAGCGTCTGCCCGGAGGTTTTCTTTTTCCATACTGATAAACCACTGCGGTGTCGCACGGTAAATCAGCGGCGTCTTGGTGCGCCAGCAATGGGGGAAACTGTGGCGGAATTTTTCCTTGCGGACCAGTTTGCCTTCGCGTGTCAGAGCATCGCAGACCGGGTCATCAGCCTTGTAGACGTGAATACCAGCAAACTCTCCGGCAGCACTGGTGTAAGTACCATCGGCCTGCACCATGTTCAGGGTGCCGATATCGTAGGCTTTGCCCACCACAAAGTCTTCCATACCGTGGTCAGGCGCAGTATGCACGGCACCGGTACCCGCTTCGAGAGATACGTGGTCACCCAGGATTGTGGGCACCTGCTTATCATAAATCGGGTGATGCAGAGACAGGTGCTCAAGCGCGGCACCCATACAGGTACCCAGCACTTCAAAATCTGCAATATCCCAGCGCGCCATAACACCTTCGACCATGGCTGCGGCAAGAATCATGCGCTCAGGTCCATTGCCAGCATCAACCTGTACCAACGCATATTCCAGGTCAGCATTAACAGATACAGCCTGGTTGGCAGGGATGGTCCAGGGAGTAGTGGTCCAGATAACCAGGGAAACGTCACCTTCGCCTTTATCCGCACCAAACAGCGACAGGGCTTTGGCCTGATCCACCGCTGTAAAGCGCACATCAATCTGTGTTGAGGTTTTATCCTGGTATTCCACTTCAGCCTCTGCGAGCGCGGACTGACCAACCACACTCCAGTAAACAGGCTTATATCCACGAACCAGATGGCCTTTGGCGATGATCTTGCCCAGTGCCCGCACAATGCCCGCTTCTACCTTCGGGTCCATAGTGAGGTATGGCTTGTCCCAAGACCCCATCACACCAAGGCGGATAAAGTCGGCCTTCTGGCCGGCGATCTGCTTGGTAGCATAGTCGCGGCATGCCTGGCGGAAGGTTTTGTAATCGACCTTCACACCGGCCTTGCCAATCTCCTGCTCAACCTTGTGCTCAATCGGCAAACCATGACAATCCCAGCCAGGCACATAGGGCGCATCAAAGCCCATGAATCCGCGGGACTTCACGATCATGTCCTTCAGAATCTTGTTAACCGCATGACCAATGTGAATGCTGCCGTTGGCATAGGGAGGGCCATCGTGAAGAATAAACTTTTCACGACCTTCACGCTGCTGGCGCAGATTGGCATATACATTCAGGTCCTGCCAACGCTTGAGCATCTCAGGCTCGCGCTTGGCCAGGTTGCCGCGCATTGGAAACGCGGTTTCCGGCAGATTCAGAGTGTGCTTATAGTCGCTCATGGTTTGTGTGCGTACTCTTTTGGTCAGTTTGGGTCAGTGGTGCTCTGTCCTGGGTGTTCGGCCAGCCACGCTCTGGCAGCGGCGAAATCCCTGGCTATCTGTGCTTTAAGTGCGTCGATGGAGTCAAATTTTTCTTCCTCCCGCAGTTTATGGCGGAAGACAACGTCAATATGCTGGCCGTAAAGTGTGCCAGTAAAGTCAAACAGGTGCACTTCCAATGCTGGCTGTTTGCCATCTACCGTCGGACGCAGACCTATATTGGCAATACCGTCCTGTGTCACACCGCTTTCCAGTGTCACGTCAACCACATAAACACCACGCAGGGCGGGCATCTGAGACAACAGAACATTGGCAGTAGGCGACCCGATACGGCGACCTAGTTGCCTGCCATAAACGACCCGCCCGAATATACGATAGGGGTACCCAAGCAAGGCCTCGGCCTTTTCCAGCTGGTTTTCAAGAAGCAGGTTACGGATACGAGTGCTGCTTACGCGCTCACCCTCAACGGTTATCGTGCGGGTGTTTTCCACTGAAAAACCAACAATCGTGCCCACAGCTTCCAGCAGCCCGAAATCCCCGGCCCGGTCACACCCAAAGCGGAAATCGTCACCAACAACGAGGTGACGTACTGCAAGCCCCTCGATAAGAACATCCTCAATAAAACCCATGCCCGAATAGGCGCGAAAGGTTTCATCAAACTTCAGGCATAACACGATATCAATACCCGCATCCAGCAATGCACCAAGCTTATGCCGGAATCCCATCAGCCTGGGCGGCGCCTCCAGCCCCTGAAAGAACTCCCTGGGTTGAGGCTCGAAAATGATAACAACCGAAGGCAGGTTCAATGCCAGGGCTTTGCTTTTTACCTGATCGATAATGGTTTGATGACCCAGGTGGACACCATCAAAGTTGCCAATGGTAGCGACACAGCCTTCTGCCAGTGGTGAATTCACCTGCCGGGAGAGTATTTTCAGGTTGGTCAGACCCCGAATCAGACGCATGCAACGCGAACCTTCATTTGCCAGTTGGCTTTCAGCGCGGAATCAGTGAGCAAGGCGCTGGTGAGAAAACGCGCGATTATACCTCACCTGTGGCGGAAATGTCTTACCCGAACCCCCACCAGCCCCAGAACAATAAAGTAGGTACCGCCCGCTACAGCTACCAGCATCCCCATGTGCAGGGAGCGCTCGATACCATCCGCCGACAACCAGCGCGTGACGGGCATATTCAGCCAGAGTATGACAGCAACCATAGCGGCATTCGCCACACCGATTTGCGCAAGGTATTCAGGCCAGCCGGGCTGGCTTTTCCAGGCCCCCTGACGCTTCAGGCCTCGCCAGAGCAAAACGGCATTAAGCCATGCAGACAAAGACGTTGCCAGAGCCAGGCCTGCGTGAGCCATAGGAACAATGAGAGCCAGATTGAACAGCATATTCGCGACCATCGCTATGATGCCGATTTTCACTGGCGTGCTTGTGTCCTGACGGGCGAAGAATCCCGGCGCCAACACCTTGATTACCATAAAGGCGAGCAAACCTGCGGAGTATGCCCGCAAGCTCTGGGCTGACATGGCAACATCCCGGTCGGTGACCTCACCATAATGAAAGAGCGTCGCTATCAGCGGCTCAGCCAATAACGCCAGAGCCAGAGCTGCAGGCACTCCTATAATCAAAACAGCGCGAACCGCCCAGTCCAGTGTTGCAGCAAACTGGTCATTGGAGGCGGCAGCATGCTTGCGGGACAGGCTCGGAAGAATCACTGTTGCGATAGCAATTCCGAACACACCCAAAGGCAATTCTGAAAGCCGGTCTGAATAGTACAGCCAGGACACGCTTCCGGTTTCCAGGAACGAGGCCAGAACAGTATCCAGCAAAAGATTGAGCTGACTGACCGACACGCCGAAAAGGGCTGGCACCATAAGTTTGAGAATACGACTGACACCTTCGTGCCGGTAATCCACTCTGGGCCGTGGCATCAGCCCCAGGCGCATCAAAAACGGCAACTGGAAGAAAAACTGCAACGCACCGGCAATCAAGACCCCCCAGGCCAAAGCCATCACCGGCTCACGCATTACGGGTGCCAGATAGACAGCAGCGCCAATCATCGCCAGGTTGAGCAGCACAGGCGTAAAAGCGGGCACCGCAAAGCGGTCATAACTGTTCAGAATACCGCCAGCAAACGCGGTCAGAGAAATCAGCAACAGATAAGGAAAAGTGATGCGCAGCATGTCACTGGTCAACGCAAACTTGACATCATCATCCAGAAAGCCGGGGGCGAAAACGGCCGTCAGAAGTGGTGCACCAAGCATGGCAGCAAGGGTGATACCCAGCAGAACCAGACCAAGAGAGCCGGCAACTGCGTCTACCAGGCGTTTTACGTCGGAGGTAGGACAGCTCTCACGGTAAGAAGATAGCACGGGCACAAACGCCTGAGAAAATGCACCTTCAGCGAAAAGCCGACGTAAAAAATTGGGAATCTTAAAGGCAACAAAAAACGCATCGGCACCAGCGCCAGCGCCAAAATAACGCGCAATGACCATGTCCCGCACCAGGCCCAGGACCCGGGAGAGCATGGTCATTATACCCACCAGACCAGAAGACCTGAGCAAGCCTGGCGCTCTGGCGGGTGGTTGTTCGTCCGGTGACGTATCGGGCTGCGATGACATTCGGGCTTTATTCCGGGTTGCACACTCTTTCGGCCGGGCACTTCGGGAATTACCTGCTTCCCTGCGGAGCCCGTATCCGGCGAGCCGGGAGTTTAACACAGCCCTATTGATTCATGGGATCAAATGGGGTTTAGTATTGACATTTACGGGTTTGAGCGGCATAGTTCCGCGTCATTTATTTCGACGCGCTGGTTATGGGCGCGCCCGCGATTTCAGGAATCCTCTGGATGGTATTTTGCCCAGAGTTTTCTGTACGAATCATTCAGTAACGAATTTTAAGTACTTTCAGGAGTTTTACGGTGGCAAATACCCCGCAAGCCAAAAAGCGCGCACGTCAGAACGAGAAGAACCGCAAGCACAACACAAGCCTGCGTTCCATGACTCGCACTTACATGAAAAAAGTTCAGGTTCAGATTGAATCCGGCAATTATGAAGAAGCCCTGGCTGCCTTCAAAGCTGCCCAGCCGATTATGGACAGCATGGTCAACAAAGGCATTTTTGCCAAGAACAAGGTTGCCCGCCAGAAGAGCCGCATGAGCGCAAAAATCAAGGCTCTGAAGAGCGCCTGATAGCATTTGCAGCACTAGCTCAAAGCTCTTCCTGCTATAAAAAAACCGGCTTTCAAGCCGGTTTTTTTATTTCAGACAATAACCATGTTATCCCGATGAATCATCTCTTCATCGGAAATATAACCCAGAACATCTGCAATACTGCGACTTGACCGGCCAGCTATCGCCCCGGCATCACGAGAATCGTAGTTAACCAGGCCGCGGGCAATCTCGTTACCCTCAGAGTCAACGCAAGACACCATCTCTCCGCGCCGGAACTGCCCGGCAACACGCCTGACCCCGACCGGCAGAAGACTGCGACCACCCTGCCGAAGCACCTTCACTGCACCGTCATCAAGCATCAGCCTGCCCCGGGTTTGGAGATGACTGGCCAGCCACTGCTTGCGCGCAGCTATACGCTCCTGCTCCGGGAGCAGCAAAGTACCAAGAACATCTCCCTGACGCAGCCGGGCAAGAACACCCTCAACACGCCCACCCGCAATCACCGTAAACGCCCCGGAGCGTGCAGCGAGGCGTGCGGCGCGAAGCTTGGTCTGCATACCACCACGCCCAAGAACACCCGCACTCCCACCAGCCATGGCGTCCAGCTCACGATCACCGGCAAACCTCTCTGTTACCAGGCTTGCATCGGAATTCTTGCGAGGATCCTTATCAAACAAACCGAGCTGATCAGTCAGAATAATCAACCCGTCAGCCTCAACCACGTTAGCCACCAGGGCACCCAGGGTATCGTTATCGCCAAAGCGGATTTCATCTGTAACGACTGTATCGTTTTCATTCACAATCGGCACAACACCAAAATCCAACAGCGCTTTCAGCGTACTACGCCCATTCAGATAACGCTTACGGTCAGAAAGGTCATCATGGGTCAGCAGAATCTGTGCAGTATGTATACCATGGCGCTTGAACTCTGCCTCCCAGGTCTGCACCAACCCCATCTGACCTACTGCAGCCGCAGCCTGAAGTTCGTGCAACTGCTCTGGCCGCTTTGTCCACCCCAGACGACTCATACCCTCCGCCACCGAGCCGGAAGATACCACAACGAGCTCAACACCCTGCTCAACCAGCGCCGCCATCTGATCCACCCAAAGCCCAAGCGCAGGCACATCCAGACCCTGACCATCGTTTGTCAGAAGAGCACTACCAATTTTCACCACCAAACGGCGTGCCTGACGCAGCCGGACGCGTTCTGTCATAGGAAAGTCCAAAATCTACTCAGGCGCATATACCACTTCAACGTCGTAATCATCGTCGTCAAAGTCATCATCACTTTCTTCACGGGCCGCACGGCGAGCCTGCCGCTCTTCCTCGATACCAGCCCGGGCCTCTTCATCCATACGTTTGCGCCTTGCGGCTTCCTGCTCGGCAATCTCAGGGTTCTCAGCCTCTTCCTCAGCACGCTCCTCAATCCAGCGCATAACCGCCTGAGTCAGCGGCTTGGTACCCTCACCACTTAACGCAGAAATACGGAATACCGGACCTTGCCAGTCAAGCTCATCAATGATCGCCTGACAATGAGCATCACGATCCTCTTCCGGCACCATATCCACCTTGTTCAGCACCAGCCAGCGATCACGACCAGCCAGAGTCTCGCTGAACTTTTCAAGCTCATACCCAATCGTTGTTACTGCATGAGCTGGTGAGGAGCCGTCGTAAGGCGCCACGTCCACCAGATGCAGCAACAACCGGGTGCGCACAAGATGCTTCAGGAAACGAATCCCCAAGCCAGCCCCTTCCGCAGCCCCCTCGATCAGACCGGGTATATCCGCAATAACAAAGCTCTGGTGCGTCTGCACACTAACAACGCCCAGGTTCGGCACCAGTGTCGTAAACGGATAATCCGCCACTTTTGGCGTCGCAGCCGAAACAGAACGTATAAACGTGGACTTGCCGGCATTAGGCAGCCCAAGAAGACCAACATCCGCCAGAACTTTCAGCTCCAGGCGCAGATTCCGAAGCTCACCCTCTGAGCCTTTGGAAGTCTGACGGGGCGCACGGTTTATCGATGACTTGAACCGGGTATTACCAAGGCCATGGAACCCACCCTGAGCCACCTTCAGACGCTGCCCGACACGGGTCAGATCTCCAAGCACCTCATGGGTATCCACATCAACAACAGTGGTACCGACCGGCACAGGCAACACCAGATCCTCACCTTTGGTGCCGGTACAGTTGCGCCCGGAACCCTGTTCACCTCCGGGCGCCTTGTGCTTACGCTGAAACTGGTAGTCCACCAGCGTATTAAGGGCATCGCTGGCCTCAAGATACACGGAACCACCATCACCACCATCGCCGCCATCGGGACCACCTCTGGGGACGTATTTCTCCCGCCGGAAACTAAGGCAGCCGTGTCCGCCTTTGCCGGCTTCAACGATGATGGTGGCTTCGTCTACGAATTTCATGGATCAACCCTTTGCGCGTAGCGCATAAACTAAAAAGCCCCGCAGCCTCAAAGAAGCTTTGCGGGGCTCCGGGCGATTCTGAATTCTGATTATACTAGCAGAATATCAGAGCCACCCAAGATTCGACAGAACCGGATCGCCGCTGCTTATGCAGCCGGAACGATACTTACGAACTTGCGGTTTTGCGGACCTTTTACTTCGAATTTGACCTGGCCGTCTGCTTTCGCAAACAACGTGTGGTCTTTACCCAAGCCAACATTAACGCCTGGGTGGAAACGGGTTCCGCGCTGACGAACAATGATGCTGCCTGCGGATACGGATTCGCCGCCGTAGCGCTTCACTCCAAGTCGTTTCGACTCGGAATCGCGACCGTTACGGGTACTACCTGCTGCTTTTTTGTGAGCCATGACAAGCCTCCTGATTAAGGGGTTTTTCCGGGAGCTTAGCCCTGGATACCCGTGATCTTGACTTCAGTAAACCACTGACGGTGGCCCTGACGCTTCATCGAGTGCTTACGACGACGGAACTTGATGATCTGGATCTTATCGTGACGGCCGTGGCTAACCACTTCCGCAGTCACTTTGGCACCATCAACAACCGGCGCACCAACTTTGAAGTTGTCGCCATCAGCGATCAGCAGAACGCGGTCAAACTCGACGTTTCCGCCAGTTTCCACTTCCAGCTTTTCCAGCTTCAGAGTTTCGCCTTCTTTAACACGGTGCTGTTTACCACCGCTAACAATAACTGCGTACATTAACATTCTCCGCGATTGACCCATCCCTGCTCTTATCCACCTGGTTCTAAGGGAAGCGCTCTGGCAACCCTATAGCAGGGAGCGCAGGTTGGGATGAGTTGGGCGCGTGATTGTACGAAAAGCCGCCCTGCAATACAAGTCAAGTTGACACTAACTACAGCAATACCTAGCATTGCCGCGTCCTGTCTGTATTATCAGCAGGGCCAGACAGCCTCACAACTACGACACCAGCAAGGGACCCAGAAGCCGCATGACAGCCCAGCGCATTTACGACACCGTGGCGGACGACTTCAACCGCGTTAATGACCTGATCATCAAGAGGCTTTCTTCAGACGTTCCGCTGGTAGAGAAAATAGCCCAATACATCATTGAAAGCGGTGGCAAGCGCCTGAGACCCTTACTGGTTTTACTTTCCAGCCGGGCTGCAGGCTATGACAAAGACGAGCACCTGAAGCTGGCAGCAGTCATCGAATTCCTGCATACCGCCACCCTCCTGCACGACGATGTTGTAGATACGTCCGATATGCGCCGGGGGCGGAGCACCGCCAACGCAAAGTGGGGAAATGCGCCCAGCGTACTGGTAGGTGATTTCCTCTACGCCCGCGCGTTCGAAATGATGGTTGAGCTGCAGAGCCTTCCGATCATGGGCATTCTGTCCCACGCCACGGCAGTAATTGCACAGGGCGAGGTCATGCAGTTGATGAACGTTAAAAACCCGGATCTGACTGAAGATCAGTATATGCAGGTCATCCACAACAAAACCGCCATGCTGTTCGAGGCTGCATCCCACACAGGAGCGTTGCTCGCCGGTGCAGACGACGCGCAGGAGCAGGCTCTGAAAGACTACGGCAAACACCTGGGGCTTGCCTTTCAGTTGGTGGACGATGTTCTGGACTATCGCGGCGATGCCGAAGCTATGGGCAAAAACGTCGGTGACGATCTGGCGGAAGGCAAAACCACCCTCCCCCTGATCCACGCCATGGCCCACAGTAAAGAGGAAGACCACCAGCTCATCCGCAAGGCTATCCGTAAAGGCGGCCTGGATGACTTGCCAAAAATCCTGAAACTCGTTGAGATATCCGGAGCTTTGGAGTACACCATGGAACGGGCCAGGGCAGAGGCCACCAAAGCCTCAGACACCCTGAAGGCTCTTTCAGCCTCTCCGCACAAAGAAGCTCTGGAACTGCTGACACAGGTTGCTGTCGCGCGAGTCAGCTGAGGCCGCTCCGGCCGTGGGGGGCGCTGAAATCCAGTTGCGGCCCCAGCGGAACAATCTGCATGGGGTTGATGGTGCGCTGACTCACGTAATAGTGACGCTTGATCTGGCCCAAATCCACGGTGCCTGCCAAACCGGGCACTTGATACAGCTCTCTCAGATATCCCGAAAGAGCCGGAAAATCACTGACACGCTGGCGATTGCACTTAAAGTGCCCATGGTACACGGCATCAAACCGGACCAGCGTTGTAAACAAGCGCCAATCCGCCTCTGTAACATGACTCCCCACCAGATAACGCTGTCGTGACAGCCGTGCCTCCAGCCAGTCCATAGTGTCGAACAATTCAGCATACGCTTTTTCATACTGCGCCTGAACCGTCGCAAAGCCTGCTTTGTAAACACCGTTGTTAACTGCGTGATACACACGTTCATTCACGGCATCGATCTCTGCCCGCAACACCTCCGGATAGAAGTCCACATCGCTGAGCACACCATCCAGGCGGTCAAATTCACAGTTAAACATCCGGATAATATCCGCCGACTCATTACTGACAATGGTCTGCCTGTACTTGTCCCACAAAACCGGAACTGTCACCCGCCCCGTATACTCAGACGCAGCTTTCGTATAAACCTGACGCAAAAAGCGGAAATCGTACAAACCATCCCTGTGCACCTCTTCTCCCGGGCGGAATTCCCAGCCATCCTCCAGCATATCCGGATGCACAACCGACACCGAAACATGATCCTCAAGCCCCTTAAGTTTCCGGAAAATCATCGTACGATGAGCCCAGGGACAAGCCAGAGAAACATAGAGATGGTAACGTCCTGACTCAGCCTTAAAGCCACCCTCCCCCCTTGGACCCGGTGAGCCATCCACGGATACCCAGTTCCGGAACCGGGCCGCATCACGCTCAAACCTGCCGCCGGTCTTGCCGGTGTCATACCACTGATCATGCCACTTACCATCGACGAGAAGGCCCACCACTGACTCCCATGAATAAACGGATAACGAAACAAATGCAGGTGCAGACTCAGTTGCCACCATGCACCTGCACCCAACATTTAATGAGAGTAGAATAACGGCGACCCTGCTACCCTCTCAAACGAGCAATTCTGGCCAACAACTTCAGATAATTCGAACATGCACGCAGCCATCACTATAGACGCCCTCCGGGTGCTCGACGCCATCGACCGCAAAGGTAGCTTTGCAGGTGCCGCTGGAGAGCTCTTCCGAGTGCCATCAGCCATTAGCTACACCGTACAAAAGCTCGAAGAAGACCTGAGCGTAGCTCTGTTCGACCGAAGCGGGCACCGGGCGGTACTTACTCCAGCAGGCCGACACCTGCTAAATGAAGGCAGGACCCTCCTGGGTGCTGCCGAAAACCTAGCACACTCAACCCGGCAAGTTGCGCAAGGCTGGGAAACCAGATTGCGCATCGGGTTCAATTCACTATTACCAGCGGAGTGCCTGTTTCCGGCTATCAAGGACTTCTGCGCTCTGGGCGTTCCGGTCGACGTTCAAATCACAGAAGAGGTTTTTGCCGGCACATGGGATGCGCTCCAAAGCCGAAGGGTGGATCTGATTGTCGGGGCCGACGACATCAGCAAGCCCGCCGGCAACTTTACCAGCCATATACTTGGCAACATGGCATTTATTTTTGCCGTCTCACCTGACCACCCACTGGCATCGGCAGAAGAGCCGCTAAGCGAAGAAGTGATCTGTGGCTTCCCGGCTGCAGTTGCCGCAGACACATCCCGCTCCCTGCCCGTTGGTAACGCCGGCATCTTTCACAGACAGCGTACGCTGACCGGCGCCACTATCGACCATAAAATTGCCATACAACAAGCCGGCCTTGGCGTAGGCTGGCTACCAAAACCTCGTATAAAGGAACTCCTGGCTTCTGGCCAGCTCATAGAGAAACAAGTATGCGAACCAAGGCAACCGATTACGCTCCAGGCCGCCAGACACGCAGACGACAAAGGTAAAGCTTTGACATGGTTCTGGAAAAGACTGGTCGAAGACCCTGCAGTGGCAGAATGGCTAACTGACTGAAACAGCCTTGCAGGGTAGTGCCAGAATGCCTCCGCCGAAAAGGCCGGACACACAGGTGAGCCACCCGGGACGACAGAAGAATAATCTATACTGCGACGAACCCTGATAAAGAATGGAGCCCATTGATGCGGCAGCTAACCGAACTGGACGCCTCCTTCCTGAACTGCGAATCGGCGAAAGCACCGATGCATATCGAAAGCATCTACCTCTTCGATGCCAGCGAGCAGGAAACGCCTCTGGCATTCAGTAGTTTTGCCACCTATCTTCGGAGCCGCCTGCACTCATTGCCTGTTTTCCGGCAGCGCCTGAAAGAAATCCCCCTGCGTCTCGGCCGGCCATACTGGATTGATGATGCTCACTTCAGTCTCGAAAGGCACCTGGCCCATGTCAGGCTAGGCGAAAACAGCAGAGAGGCCAGCCTGATGACGCTTGCATCGAGGATTCTTGAAGAGCCATTAAAAAGGGATCGCCCGCTTTGGCATATAACATTCGTAGACGGTTTTCGGCTGGATGACGAAGACGGTAATGACAAAACAGGCCCTGAAGGTTTCGCGCTCATCGTCAAACTGCATCACGCCGCCATTGACGCCTTCAGCGGCGAGGAAATTATCAGTAAACTGCTGGAATATACACCGGAGCCTCAGCCCATAAGCCCGCCACGCCCCTGGCAATCGAGGCCGGAACCATCCGAAGAACGAATAATGATCCAGGCCGGTGCAAATATGCTGCGCACTCCCTGGCGATTCGCATCCTTGGCCGCAGGCGCCGCAGAGACGAGGGTCCGAAGCCTGATCCAGAAGCAACTGTTAAAAACCCCCTTACCTGGCCCTCTGTTTTCCACCCCTCACAGCCCATTCACCCGGCAAATCACAGCCAATCGCCAAATCATATCCGTTAAAATTGAATTATCCCGCCTCAAAGCAGTCAAGGCCGCGCTGGCTGGCAATATCACACTGAATGATGTGGTATTAGGGCTCTGCGCAGAAACACTGCAGCGATACCTGAGCGAGCAGCGAGCAGGCCCAGTCCAGTCTCTGATTGCCATGACGCCCATTTCAGTACGCTCTGACACGCTGCGCCGGACCACAGGGAACCAGATGGCCGCCATGCTGCTGGATCTTGCCACAAACGAACCCGACCCGGCCCTACGCATTCACAGAATCCACAATAATGCAGTGGCATCCAAACCATACCGGGATGCGATCGCGGCAGACAGGCTGACGGAGCTATTACCCTCCAGCATGCTGGCATTATCTGCACGTCTGTATTCGGAGTTACAGATCGCCAAGCGCTATCGGCCAGCCTTCAACCTGCCCATTACCAACGTACCCGGCCCTCAGGTGCCCCTGTACCTGCGGGGCGCAAAACTTGCGCAACAATACAATGCCGCACCGCTATTCGATGGTGTGAGTCTCGTTATAATTGCCGTGAGTTATCAAGGCAGCCTGACACTCAACTTTACCCTCTGCCCCGATGTCGTGGTCCAGGGCGAATCACTCCGGAATCATGTTAATGCAAGCCTGGAGGCTATAGAAGACGCCGCCGACGCATTGAATCCAGAGGTGGCACAAAGCTCAGTCGCCAGCGCCCCGGAGCCAGGCACTGGCAGACGATGAAAAGAGCCTGCCAGAAAGCGCGCTAAAGAAACCTGAAGGTCACTTCAGGCGCTAACAGCTGGCAGAGTTCCGGACACCTACTCAAACGCCCAACGCAAAAACGCTTTTTTCTCTTCGTCATTAGCGGTTGCCCAGACTGCCTTCAAACGGTTCAGGGAACTCATATCACTATCAGACAAGGCTCCGTCGTCTGCAACCTGATCACCCGAAACGGGAGTTCGTACAGCCAAAGTACTGTCTGTGGGCGACCAATCCGAAGACTTTGCCAGGATCCCGCCATCAGCGCTCACAATGGAAGCGGAGAACTCAGGCATCATCTGCTCTGCTTGTCGCCGGGTTTCCGGCCTGTCAAATTCAAATCGATAGGTCTCATTGGGACTCGCCTCGAATTGCACTACCTGTGGCTCGCTTTCAATCACGTAAACCTTAGACTCACCATTCCCTACAACTCCGGGCTTGGCCCAGATAGTTTTATAGGTGAAGATCACTTCGTTTTCACCTGGGAGCAGCGCATAATCCAGCGCCAGGTCATCCATCATATAATTGGTCATCGCACGCCCGTTCACCTGGCTTACGCTGATAGCACCCGGCGCCTTCAGCGTCGATGCATTCACAGCTGTGGCCGGATTCCCCTCCCAGGTCTCCAGCTTGGTAACCGCCGATGAACAGCCAACCAGCACACCAAGAAGCACAACCGGAAGCAGCCCCCGGATCAACCGGAAACACCATCCGGAATGGTTCAGCTTCAACCTGCTAAGACGTAAAACGTGACTGATACTCATTTTATCTCCTGTACGATTCGGATGAGAGCCAAGACGGGCAAAGGATACAGCCTGTTATCGTGTATTCTGAACACAGCCCCCGCAGAGAGCAACAAGATACACGAAAGAGTATGGCGCGCGCCCAGACTTACATGCGCGATCATATAAATGTCAAAAAATGTTGAATTCACCCAGAATTGTATTAATTTTAAACAAACGCCTATCAATTAAGTAGCGCCCGGCATACAGACATAAACCGGGGGCTCAGGAGCCGGTCATGGACACTCAGGTCAGATCAGGAGAAGAGGGGCGCACGCCCTTTCGCAGTAATCGGTTTTTCTGTGTCGGAAACAGGTGGTATTTCACTACAAGAGAAGGCTTTGACAGCGGCCCCTTCGCTTCCAGGGAACGGGCTGAAACCGGGCTGAAGCGCTTTCTGCACGTAGTCAGACTGCTTCCGGAGGAGCCGCGGGTGCATTGAACCCGAAATACCGAGAAAAACTCTTTTAAAGAATGTAAGGCATCAGCCAGGTATCGATAGCAAACAGGCACAGCAATGCCATGATGCCCGCAACCACGTCGTCTACCATAATCCCCAGTCCACCAGGCAGACGCTCATCCAGCCAGTTAATAGGCCACGGCTTGAGGACATCGAAAAATCTGAACAACAGGAACGCCAGCAGCACACCATAGATCTGATCCGGGAAAAGCCCGAGGGCGATCCACATTCCCACAAACTCATCCCACACTATCCCTCCATGGTCATGTACTTTCAGGTCATCCGCTGTTTTTCCGCAAAGCCAGATACCCACCACGAAGGCCAGTGCAACAACAATCCAGTAAGCGACCGGAGGCAGCCAGGCAAACCCGTACCATATGGGAATCGCCGCCAGGCTACCCCAGGTCCCCGGAGCCCGGGGCGCAGCACCGCTACCGAACCCGAATGCCAACAGATGTATAGGGTTTTTCAGAAATCCTGGCGGCAGGATAGCCTGGGGCAAATCCGGCTCAGGCCACTGGTCTTCCTGGCTCATAACTCTCTCCTGAAGTGATCGAAGCCTATGGCATCAGATTCCGACCCTACAGCAGCGCCATCAAGTCGCAAACCCGGGGCCGCTTCAACCACACCGATAACCGTGAACTGCTGCTTCAGTAATGATGGCGCGCCCATCCAGTCGGCTTCAGGGATCGTTGCGCAAAGCTCGTAGTCATCTCCGGAATGCAGCGCATAATCGAGGGACTCAACGCCCTTCAAGCGGGTCAGTGCAGCCGAAACAGGCACCCTGGCACGCTCGATATTCGCACCGACCGAGGAGGCCTCAAGAATATGCCCCAGATCTGCCAGCAAACCATCTGATATATCAATAGCAGAGGTCGCAAGACCTCTCAGGCCAGCCCCCAACCCCAGTCTCGGCACGGGATGGTGGTAACGTTCCAGTACAAACGCCTCATCAGCAAAGGAACTTTGTGCGTCAACGCCGCTCCGGGACTCAAGATAGCCCAGCGCAGCCCCGGCATCACCCAGAGTACCGGATACCACCACGAGGTCGCCTGGCCTGGCCCCGGAACGAAGAATGGCAGCCCCACGCGGAACCAGACCATGCACCTGTATACTCAACACCAGAGGGCCACGGGTTGTATCACCACCTGCAAGCATCAGCCCGAATGCGTCCGCCGCTTTCCCAAGCCCGGAGGCAAGGCCACATAACCAGGCCTCATCAGCCTCGGGCAGGGTCAACGCAAGAGTATAGGAAACAGGTTCGGCACCCATGGCCGCAAGATCACTGGTGGCTACCGCAAGCGCTCTCCAGCCAAGATAGTCAGGGCGGTAATCAAGCGGGAAGTGCACGCCCTCGACCAGCGTATCAATGGAAAAAACAAGATCAGAATCTGAGGGAACCCGCTGGACGGCACAGTCATCGCCCGGCCCCACAAGGATAGAGTGGGGGCCGTGCAATCGGGCTAGCGGCATAAAATACTGCCGAATCAGCTCAAATTCGCCCATCGATCAGCGAGGACGGGTCTCAGCAAGACGCAAACGCCGGCCCAGCTTGTCCAGCACACTGTTAACGAACTTGTGTCCGTCTGTGCCACCGAAACGCTTAGCCAGTTCAATACCTTCGTTGATCACCACTTTGTAAGGCACATCCAGGCGGTGACGCAATTCATAGGCGCCCACGCGGACTATCGCAAGCTCCACCGGGTCTACCTCATGCAGAGGGCGATCGAGAAACGGCTCAATCAGCCTGTCCAGTTCGGACTGATCACGATATACCCCACGCAGGACATCACGAAAGTACAGGGTATCAACCTTGCTCATGTCGTTGTCGACCATGAACTCGGCCTCAATATCCGAGATCGGGCTCTTGGTAAAGTGGCGCTGATAAAGCCCTTGCATTGCCAGAACCCGGGCACGGCGACGATCACCAGCTTTTGGCTGGCCGGATGGCGCCGGGCGGGATGTTGTATCTTCAGTATCGCTCATTACTCACCCAGCTTGTTGAACAGGCTGACCATTTCCAGCGCCGTGATTGCCGCTTCAGCGCCTTTGTTTCCGGCTTTGGTGCCCGAACGCTCGATTGCCTGTTCGATAGAGTCAACAGTCAGCACACCAAAGGTCACAGGTACGTCTGTTTCCAGACTTACCGCGCCAAGGCCGCTGGAGGCTTCGCCTGCAACATACTCAAAATGAGGAGTTCCACCACGAATAACCGCACCCAGTGCAATGATAGCGCTGTATCCACCCGTCTCCGCAACACGCTTTACAGCAAGCGGCATTTCATAGGCTCCGGGGACCCGCACAATGGTTATATCACTATCAGCAATACCGTGCCGACGCAGGGTGTCAACTGCACCGCTTACCAGGCTCTCTACAACAAAGCCGTTAAAACGCCCAACCACCAGCGCGTAACGACCACTGCACTGGGTAAAATCACCTTCAATTACTTTGATATCTGCCATCTGTGGCTCCTTCTCGGACTGCAGGCACAATGCTGCAGCCAGGTGTGTCAGTCTGGTGTGTAGGGAATGTACTCAACCACTTCCAGATCAAATCCGGAAATTGCCGAGTATTTCACGGGAGGGCTCAGCAAACGCATCTTGCTGACACCAATGTCCCGCAGAATCTGGGAGCCAGTGCCCACGGTAAAATATACACCAGAGCTGCCCTTGCCGGCGGGGCCGTGCCCCTGATCAAAAAACTCCTGAATACGGTCTTCCAGATTGTAACTGTCCTCAGCACTGTTCAGCAGAACCACAACGCCGCAGCCCTCCTTCGCCACCTTGGCAAGAGCATGATGCAATGGCCAGCTACGGGAATCCTTCCGACGCGCTCCAAGCAGATCCCGAAGCGTATCAGTAATGTGAACCCGCACATGTACCGGCTCATCCGTGGGAATTTCGCCAAATACCATGGCCAGGTGCGTTGAGCCCTGAATAACATCCCGGTATGTACGCAGCTTGAACAAACCATACTCGGTATCGAGCTGATTCTCTTCAACGCACTCAACTGTACGTTCATGAGTGGTGCGATAGTGAATCAGGTCAGCAATAGTCCCGATTTTAAGTCCGTGCTCTACAGCAAAGCGCTCAAGGTCTTCCTTCCGCGCCATGGAGCCGTCGTCGTTCATGACTTCGCAGATAACGCCTGCTGGCTCGCAACCCGCTAAAGCGGCCAGATCACAAGAGGCCTCTGTATGCCCTGCCCGGCTAAGCACTCCGCCCGGATCGGACATCAGGGGAAAGATATGCCCTGGCTGAACCAGGTCCGTCGCTTTAGCGTTGCGGGCCACTGCGGCCTGCACAGTGCGGGCACGATCCGCCGCCGAAATACCAGTAGTTACACCCGTAGCCGCTTCAATAGACAGCGTGAACTTGGTGCCAAAACCGGAAGCATTTTGCTGCACCATTAACGGCAGGCCCAACTGTTCACAGCGAGCACGGGTCATGGGCATACAGATAAGCCCCCGGCCAAAACGGGCCATGAAGTTGATATCCTCGGCCGTACAATACTCGGCCGCCATCACCAGGTCACCTTCGTTTTCCCGGTCTTCATCATCCATCAGGATAACCATCTTACCTTGGCGAATGTCCTCAATTATTTCTTCTACGCTGTTCAGTGCCATACTGTTTTGCACCCTTTCAATGCACCCGTCGCAGCCTTACGCAGCAACCGTGGGGCGCACTGTGAATTTAAACGTTTAGCGGCGAACCAGAATCAGACGCTGGTCGTCTCCTACCTGTCGCCGGTCCTGTACGATCCACTCGATCTTATCGGCCATGGTCTCCAGCGGAAGGTGAGCTGTCGGCCGACCGGTACTTCCCAAAAAAACCGGAGCCTGGTAAAGCCAGAGCTCATCTACCAGTTTCTCACTAATGAATGTTCCCGCCAGCGTTGGCCCCGCTTCGACCAGCAACTCGTTAATACCTAATTTACCCAGTGAATCCAAAAGCTCGGCAACATCGATACCATTATCTTTCCATGCAACACCCTTCAGCCGGATACCCAAGGCGGCAAGATCCTGTGCCGGGGCCGTCGCCAGGGTGGATGAGGCACAAAACACCTGAACCTTGCCACCGCGCAGAATGGTTGCTGAAGGAGGCGTCCTGGCGTCCCGGTCAGCAATAACACGCAATGGCTGCCGGGAGGGCTCGGTTGCATCGCCAATATTTCCAAGCTCTTCACGCCGCACAGTCAGCGAGGGATCGTCTGCAAGCACAGTTCCTACACCTGTAAGAATGGCATCACTGACCGCTCTCAACCTCTGAACATCGCGACGGGCCTCATCGCCGGTTATCCACTGACTTTCACCCGAAGCCATGGCCGTGCGGCCATCCAGACTGGAAGCCATCTTGAGCCGGACCCAGGGGCGACCGGTATTCATCCGCTTCATAAATCCGGGGTTCAGACGGGCCGCTTCATCGGCCAGAAGCCCTTCCCTGACTCTGATCCCGGCTTCCCGAAGCATATCCAGCCCCCGACCGGAGACAGACGGGTTCGGATCTTTGGTGGCCGCAAAGACACGCGACACGCCTGCATCGATCAGAGCTCTTGCGCACGGAGGCGTGCGTCCAAAATGACTACAAGGTTCCAGTGTGACATACGCTGTGGCGCCACGGGCAGCATGGCCAGCCTGGCTCAGCGCGCGGATTTCCGCATGAGCCTCTCCGGCCCGCTCATGCCAGCCCTCGCCCAGAATCTTGTCCCCACGGGCTATAACGCAGCCGACCCGGGGATTGGGGTGAGTTGAATAGCGGCCCCGCCATGCAAGCTGCACAGCCCTGGCCATCATGGAACGATCCCGGGCTTCGGTCATTTCTGTCCTTCTGGCGAATGGTTGTCCGCCAGCGCTTTCGCGACATCAACCGCTGTTTCGCCACTGGAGGCAGAGAGTCGCTCAATCTCTTCCTTGAATTCGTTGATATCCTGAAAGCTGCGGTAAACGGAGGCAAAACGGACATAGGCTACTTTGTCGAGCTGACGCAGTTCAGTCATCACCTCTTCACCCAGCTGCATGGATTTAACCTCACGCTCTCCGGTCGCCCGCAGGCGATATTTGATGCGATTCAACGCGGCATCAATTTCTTCAATGCTGACCGGGCGCTTTTCCAGAGCCTTCATAATCCCCGAGCGCAGCTTCTCTTCGTCAAAGGGCTGGCGTATGCCGTCCTGCTTAACGACTCGAGGCATGACCAGCTCAGCAGATTCAAACGTAGTAAAGCGTTCACGACAGGAGATGCACTCCCGGCGGCGGCGCACCTGATCTCCCTCGGCCACCAGGCGCGAGTCAATAACCTTGGTATCTGCTTCACCACAGAACGGACAGTGCATATCAGGAACTCCGGAGAGAAAGCCGGGCAGCGCAGTTAATTCACACGCTACCCGGGAGGTCTTGCCAAATGCTTAGCCGTACACCGGGAATCGCGCACACAGACTTGCAACCTGCTCACGAACCTGGGTGTTTACGGCTTCGTCGTCCAGGTTATCAAGAATATCGCAGATCCAGCCTGCCAGCTCACGGCATTCTGCCTCACCAAAACCACGGGTGGTAACGGCTGGCGTACCCAGTCGAAGGCCTGAGGTCACAAACGGAGAGCGCGGATCGTTGGGAACTGCATTCTTGTTCACCGTAATATGTGCACGACCCAGGGCAGCATCTGCATCCTTACCCGTAATGTCCTGCTTGATCAGGCTAACCAGGAACAGGTGATTTTTGGTACCACCGGAAACCACGTCGTAGCCACGATCAATGAAAACCTGAGCCATGGCCGAAGCGTTCTTCACCACCTGCTGCTGATAGGTCTTGAACTCGTCGCTCATAGCTTCTTTAAAGCAGATCGCCTTGGCGGCAATCACATGCATCAGCGGGCCACCCTGACCACCTGGGAAGACAGCAGAGTTCAGCTTCTTGTGCAGTGCTTCGTCGTCACAGGCCAGAATCAGTCCGCCACGGGGGCCACGCAGCGTTTTATGCGTGGTAGTGGTTACCACGTGTGCGTGGGGCACCGGATCAGGATACACACCGGCGGCGACCAGCCCGGCCACGTGGGCCATGTCTACGAACAGATAGGCACCAACCTTATCCGCAATGGCACGGAAGCGAGCGAAATCAAGCTCCTGGGAGTAGGCAGAGAAACCAGCAATAATCATCTTCGGCTTGTGTTCAACCGCCAGGGCTTCCAGCTCATCGTAATCAATCAGACCGGTATCGGTGTTGATACCATACTGAACAGCGTTATAGATCTTGCCGGAAAAGTTCACACTCGCACCGTGGGTCAGGTGGCCACCGTGGGCCAGACTCATCCCCAGAACGGTATCACCCGGTTGTACCAGCGCCATGAATACAGCAGAGTTAGCCTGCGAGCCGGAATGGGGCTGTACGTTAGCGTATGCGGCACCGAACAGTTCTTTGGCGCGGTCAATTGCCAGCTGTTCAGCAATATCAACAAACTCGCACCCACCGTAGTAACGCTTACCGGGATAACCCTCTGCGTACTTGTTGGTCAAATCGCTGCCCTGAGCTTCCATGACCCGAGGGCTGGTGTAGTTCTCAGATGCAATCAGCTCAATATGAGCCTCCTGGCGCTTGCTTTCCGCCTGCATGGCGTTCCAGAGTTCGTCGTCAAAACCGGCGATCTTCATATCACGATTAAACATCGGTGCGCTGCCCCTGTGTGCTTGGCTGGCCCGGAGAGTCTTGGAAATAGCCCCCGGAATCCCTTAAAATTCGGGCCGCTATTCTAGCCCATTACCGGGTTGAAAATCACCCTTTATACAGTTCGCAGATACCGCCATACCGATATCGCCCATTTTCCTGAAATTGCTATAGCACCCGGGTTTCGATACCTTACAAACCCAATTGCAATATTCAATGATGCGCTTACTGAAAGCGCCTCAGACACCCTGACATATCTCGCATTCTAAAGAGGGTAATGCTTTTATGGCCCAGTACGTATACAGCATGAACCGCGTGGGCAAAGTGGTTCCGCCCAAACGCGAAATTCTCAAAGATATTTCCCTGAGTTTCTTCCCGGGGGCCAAAATAGGTGTGCTCGGCCTCAACGGTTCGGGTAAATCCACCCTTTTACGCATTATGGCGGGTGTGGACCAGGATTACATTGGCGAAGCCCGGCCTCAGCCAGGCATCAATGTAGGCTACCTGCCCCAGGAACCCGAACTGGACGACAGCAAAACCGTTAAAGAAATCGTTGACGAAGCCGTGGCCGACGTTCACAACGCTCTGGCAGAGCTGGATCAGGTTTATGCCGCCTACGCGGAGCCGGATGCGGATTTTGACGCCCTGGCCAAAAAACAGGGCAAGCTGGAAGCTCTGATCCAGGCCACCGATGGCCACGATATTGAACGTAAAATGGAAGTTGCCGCCGACGCGCTGCGTCTGCCCGCCTGGGACCAGTCGGTGAAAAACCTCTCTGGTGGCGAGCGCCGCCGCGTGGCCTTGTGCCGCCTGCTACTTTCGGGCCCGGACATGCTGCTACTGGACGAGCCAACCAACCATCTGGACGCAGAATCCGTCGCCTGGCTGGAGCGCTTCCTGCACGATTACGAAGGCACAGTAGTTGCAATCACTCACGACCGCTATTTCCTCGACAACGTAGCCGGCTGGATTCTTGAACTGGACCGGGGCCAGGGCATCCCGTTTGAAGGCAACTATAGCCAGTGGCTGGAAAACAAAGAACAACGCCTGAGTACCGAAGCCAAACAGGAAGCCTCGCGACAGAAAGCGATCAAGCAGGAACTGGAGTGGGTGCGCAGCAACGCCAAAGGCCGGCAATCCAAAAGCAAAGCCCGCCTTGCCCGCTTCGAAGAAATGAGTTCTCAGGATTTCCAGAAGCGCAACGAAACCAACGAAATCTACATCCCGCCCGGACCCCGCCTTGGCGACAAGGTCATCGAAGTCGAAGGCATCAGCAAGGCTTTTGGTGACCGCCTGCTTTATGAAAACGTTTCGTTCTCGGTACCACCGGGCGCCATCATTGGCATCATCGGCGGGAACGGCGCAGGTAAGTCCACGCTGTTCCGCATGATCGCCGGCCACGATCAGCCCAGTTCCGGCACCATCACCGTAGGTGACACTGTCAAACTGGCCTATGTAGACCAAAACCGCGACCTGGACGGATCCAAAACTGTCTGGGAGCTCCTCAGCGAAGGCCAGGACATCATCAAGGTGGGCAACTACGAAACCCCGTCAAGGGCCTACGCCGGCCGCTTCAACTTCAAAGGTTCAGACCAGCAAAAACGCGTAAACGACCTGTCCGGGGGTGAGAGGAACCGCCTGCATCTGGCAAAACTGTTGAAAGAAGGTGGCAACGTACTGCTACTGGACGAACCTACTAACGACCTGGATGTGGAAACCCTGCGAGCCCTGGAAGAAGCTCTGCTGAACTTCCCCGGCTCGGCCCTGGTTATCTCGCACGACCGATGGTTCCTTGACCGTGTAGCCACGCACATTCTCGCATTTGAGGATGACGGAGAGGTGGTCTACTTCGAAGGTAACTTCAACGAATACGATGAAGATCACAAAAAGCGCAAAGGGGATTCTGCCATGGTGCCCCAGCGCATGAAGTACAAGAAGCTCGCCTGATGGCAAAAGCAAAAACCGCCTATGTCTGCACCGAGTGCGGTGCAGACTATTCCAAATGGCAAGGCCAGTGTACAGCCTGCCAGACCTGGAACACCATCAGCGAGGTCCGGGGCGTCAGCAGCAATACAAAAGGCGCCCGCGGCGTTCGTTTTGAAGGCTTTGCCGGCAGCTTATCAGCCGTGCAGAGCCTTGACGATGTAAGCCTTGCCGAGCAGGAGCGCATCAGCACTGGCATGCAGGAATTCGACCGGGTTCTGGGCGGAGGTCTTGTTGAAGGATCCGCAGTGCTTATGGGCGGACACCCAGGTGCCGGCAAGAGCACCCTGCTGCTTCAGGCCGTATGCCATCTGGCCTCCAGCGTTCCAGCGCTTTACGTTACCGGCGAGGAATCCCTGCAGCAGGTCGCGATGCGGGCAAAACGCCTGGGCCTGCCCACCAGAGACCTGAAAATGCTCTCTGAGACCAGCGTTGAGCGGGTCATGCAGGTAGCAGAAACAGAAAAACCGCGAATTCTGGTAGTAGACAGTATTCAGGTAATGCACGTTGCAGACATTGAATCTGCCCCGGGCTCTGTTTCCCAGGTTCGTGAAAGCGCAGCATTTCTGACCCGGTTTGCCAAACAGACGGGCACCATTCTTTTCCTCGTCGGTCATGTCACCAAGGACGGCAGCCTCGCCGGCCCCAAAGTGCTGGAACATATGATCGACTGCTCTATTCTGCTGGAAGGCTCCAGCGACAGCCGTTACCGCACTCTCCGAGGCATAAAGAACCGCTTTGGAGCGGTGAACGAGCTGGGCGTATTTGCCATGCTGGAGCGAGGCCTCAAGGAAGTTAAAAACCCCAGCGCTATCTTCCTGAACCGCGGAGAGCAAGCGTCTCCGGGCAGCGTCGTAATGGTAGTCTGGGAAGGCACCCGGCCAATGCTGGTGGAGATTCAGGCCCTGGTGGACATGGCTCAGGGTGGATACCCGCGGCGCGTGGCCGTTGGCCTCGATCAGAACCGGCTGGCAATGCTGCTGGCAGTACTGCATCGTCATGGCGGTCTGCATGTATCAGACCAGGATGTATTTGTGAACGTTGTAGGAGGCGTGAAGGTCAATGAGACCAGCGCTGACCTGGCTTTGCTGGCGGCGATCGTATCGTCATTCCGCGACCGGGCCCTGCCACAGGATCTGGTAATTTTCGGGGAAATCGGCCTATCGGGAGAAATTCGGCCTGTGCCCAGCGGCCAGGAGAGAATCAATGAAGCTGCGAAGCATGGCTTTACCCGGGCGCTGGTGCCCAAATCCAACGCGCCCCGCAAGGCTATCGAGGGCATGAAAGTGATTCCTGTGACCAAACTGAGTGAAGCGATCACGGCCCTGGAGGAGCTTTAGGCCCAAGCTCAGACTTTTGCCTCCGGAGCATGGACAGCACTGAAGGCAGTGTTAGTCAATCAATCGCGCAAACTCCCGCTCAAGTAGAATCTGATCCCCAAGATTCAACTCGACCAGACGCCGTAGGTGACCAGCACTTTCCAGATCAATGTACTGACACCTGAAACCCAGCCTGTGCGCCTCAACATGCTTTAAATCAACTGCCATGACAATACCTGCCTGCTGGTCATCCAAATGAACGATCAGCTCGCAAGGCTGACTCAACGGCACATTCCACCCATCCGGTCGCTTGACCAGAACTCCTTTCAATGAGATATCCAGCACTTCCGTTGACCACATACTTTCAAGCGCATGCAACTCGCATGGCGCATCAAAGGTAATGCGATGAAACTTCCGTTTCTCGGACGCTTTGGTGGGCAAAATAGCGCTCCTCATAATTGTCGATAACATCTGGTATGACTATAGACCCCCATACAGATGGACGCTATTTATGGGAACAGGCGCTAGCGATGATACTCGGGGCTCAATTCAACAACCGCCTCGATGAACGCTTTGACATGTTCCGGATCAACATCTGGAGTAATGCCGTGACCGAGATTGAAAATATGACCCGAACCAGAACCATAGCGGCGCAGAATATCCCCCACCTCCTGACGAATCCGCGCAGGTGGCGCATAGAGCATGGTGGGATCCATATTACCCTGCAAAGCCACACGGTCGCCCACACGAGAGCGGGCATTGCCAATGTCCGTGGTCCAGTCCAGACCAACGGCATCAGCTCCGGAGTCGGCAATTGACTCGAGCCACTGCCCGCCATTTTTGGTAAACAGTATTACCGGAATATAGCGCCCGTCATTCTCGCGAATCAGGTTATCGACAATCTTCTTCATATAACGCAGCGAAAACTCTTCATATGCCCAACTACTCAACACGCCACCCCAGGTGTCGAAGATCTGTACCGCCTGAGCGCCAGCCTTGATCTGTCCATTGAGGTAGTCAATGACCGCATCTGCAAGCCGGTCCAGCAAACTATGCATTACCTCGGGCTGGCCATACATGAGTTTCTTGGCCTCACGGAAATCCTTGGAAGAACCACCTTCAACCATGTATGTCGCCAACGTCCATGGGCTGCCCGAGAAGCCAATCAGAGGGACGCGACCATTGAGGGCGCCACGAATGGTGGAAACAGCGTTCATAACATAGTCGAGATCTGTTTCCGCCTTGATCTTCGGCAGCGCATCTACATCCGCTTTGGAGCGAATCGTATGCCTGAACCTGGGGCCTTCGCCGGTTTCAAAATAAAGACCCAGACCCAACGCATCCGGAATGGTGAGAATGTCCGAGAACAGAATCGCGGCATCCAGCGGAAACCTCTCAAGAGGCTGAAGGGTTACTTCACACGCCAGCGGCGTGTTTTTGCACAAGCTGAGGAAGTCGCCTGCTTTCTCCCGGGTAGCGCGATACTCAGGCAGGTAGCGGCCGGCCTGGCGCATCATCCATACCGGGGTACGATCAACAGGCTGGCGCATCAGAGCGCGCAGGAAGCGGTCATTCTTCAACTCGGTCATAAGGATTCCAACGTTGTCTCTTTCAGATGGTCTTAATGGAACGGAGGCAATGATACCCCGTTTGCCATAATAAAAAAGGCCAGCTTACCTTTAGTAAGCCGGCCCGATGATCCAGAGCAAAACAATTTTCAGATATCCAGATAATCCATAATGCCCTCAGCCGCCTGGCGCCCTTCCCAGATCGCGGTAACAACAAGATCCGAACCCCGAACCATATCTCCGCCCGCAAAGATCTTCGGGTTGCTGGTCTGAAAGCCGTATTTTGCCTCTGCGGGCGCGGTTACCCTACCGGAATCGTCGGTATTGATCGTAAATTCGTCAAACCATTCAGCCGGGCTCGGACGGAAGCCAAACGCAACCAGCACAGCATCAGCAGGTATAACCTCTTCACTCCCGGGAACCACCTCCGGACGGCGACGTCCATTTTCATCCGGCTCACCAAGCTGAGTTGAAACCACCTTCACTCCTTCCACCTGATCTTCACCGATGATGGCTATGGGCTGACGGTTGAACAGGAATTTCACCCCCTCCTCCTTGGCATTCGACACCTCACGGCGCGAACCCGGCATGTTGGCCTCATCGCGGCGGTAGGCGCAGGTGACGCTCTCCGCCTGCTGGCGAATCGAGGTGCGATTACAGTCCATGGCAGTATCACCGCCACCCAGGACAACCACTCGCTTACCCTTCATATCAATGAAATCCGCCGGGTCTTTTTCAAACCCGAGACGGCGATTCACGTTGGAGATGAGGAACGGCAAGGCATCATATACCCCGGGGAGGTTTTCGCCAGGGAAGCCGCCTTTCATATAATTGTAGGTACCCATACCCATGAAAACCGCATCGAATTCATCAAGGATATCCTGCACCTGAACGTCTTTACCCACCTCTGTAGAGAGGCGGAATTCGACGCCCATTTCCTCAAATACCTGACGCCGGCGGGCCATTACGGACTTTTCCAGCTTGAACTCGGGAATACCGAATGTCAGCAAGCCACCGATTTCCGGGTAGATATCAAATACCACGGGCTTTACGCCATTACGCACCAGCACATCAGCACACCCCAGACCTGCAGGGCCGGCACCAATAACCGCTACTTTTTTATCCGTCCACTTGACCGCCGACATATCCGGCTTCCAGCCCAAAGCAAAAGCCGTATCGGTAATATACTTTTCAACCGAGCCGATGGTAACCGCACCAAAGCCATCATTAAGGGTACAGGCCCCTTCGCACAAACGGTCCTGCGGGCAAACGCGACCACATACTTCGGGCAGCGAGTTGGTCTGATGACACAACTCAACTGCCTTCATGATGTTGCCCTCGGAGACCAGCTTCAACCAGTTAGGGATATAGTTGTGTACCGGGCATTTCCATTCGCAATACGGATTGCCACACTCCAGGCAACGGTGAGACTGAGATGCTGCGTTATCAGCGGTAAAGGGGCGATATATTTCGCCGAACTCTTTCTTGCGTTTTTTAGCAGGAACTTTCTTTGGGTCTAACCGCCCCACTTCCACAAACTGGAAATCATTACCAAGTCGTTCTTTCATGTTGACGCTCTCATCAGCTCAATATCGACACGGACTGCTCTTAATGGCACCCCTGAACCCTTGCAAGTATTCAGACTCAACGCGCCGCGCTTATTCAGGGCGCGCACGGGTACTTGCCAACAGGCTGCGCAAATTGGCAGCTTTGGGTTTCACCAACCAGAACCGGCCGATGTAGTCGTCGAAATTTTCAAGAATATGCTCTGCCCATGCACTGCCGGTTTCCGAGATATGCTCCCGGATCACGCTGCGCAGGTGGTTGCGGTAAGCTTCCATTTCTTCGCGGGCGATACGCTGAATCTCAACCAGCTCATGGTTGTATTTGTCTACAAAGGTGTTGTCCCTGTCCAGCACATAGGCAAACCCGCCAGTCATACCAGCACCAAAGTTAGCCCCAGTAGAACCCAGCACAGTAACCAGACCACCGGTCATATACTCACAGCAATGGTCGCCGGCGCCTTCGATAACGGAATGAGCTCCCGAGTTGCGAACAGCAAAACGCTCACCTGCAGTACCTGCCGCAAACAACTTGCCGCCAGTGGCGCCATAGAGACAGGTGTTACCGATGATCGCAGTCTCCTGAGTTTTAAAGGCGCTGACACGGGGCGGCTTGACGACCAGTTTGCCACCCGTCATACCTTTGCCGACATAGTCATTGGCATCACCTTCGAGAATCAGGTTAAGCCCGCCAACATTCCAGACGCCAAAGCTCTGGCCTGCAGTACCAACTAGATCCAGGGTAATCGGCGCATCGACCATACCCTGGTTTCCGTGTTTCGCGGCAATCTCGCCAGAAAGGCGCGCACCAATGGAACGATCGCAATTGGTCACCCGAAAACTCCACGCACCACCGGTTTTCCCTTCAATCGCAGGCGCAATTGCTGCAAGCATTTCTTCGGCAAGCAACCCCTGGTCGAATGGTATGTTGCGCTCAACCTGGCAGGTCTGAGGCTTGTCTTCCGGGATATGATCATTGGACAACAACCGCGTCAGGTCCAGTTTTTTCTGCCGCTCAGTGTCCCCCGGCAAGCGCACGAGAAGATCAACGCGCCCAACCAGTTCTTCCAGACTGCGAACACCCAGCCGAGCCATCCATTCACGGGTTTCTTCCGCCACAAAGCGGAAGAAGTTCATGGCCATCTCCACTGTACCTTTGAAGTGCTCTTCGCGGAGATGCTCGTTCTGGGTTGCAACGCCGGTTGCGCAGTTGTTCAGGTGACAGATACGCAAATACTTGCAACCCAAAGCCACCATGGGAGTGGTGCCAAAACCAAAGCTCTCGGCTCCAAGAATGGCGGCCTTCACCACATCCAGGCCGGTTTTGATACCTCCATCCGTTTGCAGGCGAATCTTGCCGCGCAAATCGTTGGCACGCAGCGCCTGCTGGGTCTCTGTCAACCCGAGCTCCCAAGGAGAGCCGGCGTAGCGGATAGACGCCAGGGGGCTTGCAGCCGTACCACCGTCATATCCGGAAACCGTAATCAGATCTGCATACGCCTTTGCCACGCCCGCTGCAATCGTGCCGACACCCGGCTCTGAGACCAGCTTTACCGACACCAGGGCTTGTGGGTTGACCTGCTTGAGGTCAAAGATCAGCTGCGCAAGATCTTCAATCGAATAAATATCATGGTGGGGCGGCGGCGAGATCAGTGTGACGCCCGGAACCGAATAACGCAGACGCGCGATCAGCTCATTGACCTTACCTCCGGGTAACTGACCACCCTCGCCCGGCTTGGCGCCCTGGGCAACCTTGATCTGCATCACATCGGCACTACGCAGATATTCTGCTGTAACACCAAAGCGGCCCGAAGCGACCTGCTTGATTTTGGAGCGTTTTTCAGTTCCATAGCGGGCAGGGTCTTCACCACCCTCACCGGAGTTGGAACGCCCTCCAAGCCTGTTCATAGCTACAGCCAGCGCTTCATGAGCCTCTGGTGACAGAGCTCCCAGAGACATAGCCGCAGAGTCAAACCGGGTAAAAATCTGCTCAACCGGCTCAACTTCGGAAATTCCGATGGCTTCAATACCTTCACGGAAACCCAGTAAATCTCTCAGGGTAGCAACCGGGCGCTCATTCACCAGCGCCGCATACTCCCTGTAATGACCGTAATCGCCGGTAGTAACTGCCTCCTGCAACTTGCCGACCACATCGGGATTGAATGCGTGGTATTCCTGACCGTGAATATATTTCAACAAGCCACCCTGGGAAATCGGCTTTCGCGGCTTCCAGGCATCGGATGCAAGCTGCTCCTGATCCTGCTGAAAATCAACAAAACCAGCGCCCTGAATCCTGGAGGGCACACCAGTGAAGCAAAGGTCGACCACCTCATCCGCAAGCCCGATGGCCTCGAACAACTGAGCTCCGCGATAGGAGGTAATAGTCGAGATCCCCATCTTCGACAGAATCTTCAGCAGACCCTTGTTGATCCCCTTGCGGTAGTTGTTTTTCGCTTCGATGGGATCCATCAGCAGTTCGCCGGTACGGATCAGATCGTTCAGCACCTGATAGGCCAGATACGGATAGACAGCAGTGGCACCAAACCCAAACAGCACAGCAAAATGGTGAGGGTCGCGGGCCCAGCCGGTCTCCACAATAATATTGGAGTCACAACGTAATCCGTTCGCCACCAGATGGTGGTGGACAGCTCCGGTTACCATCAGGGAACTGGCGGGCAACTCGCCTTGCGCAAGGTCCTTATCTGAGAGAATCAACAGCACCTTGCCGCTGCGAACTGCTTGCTCGGCCTCATCGCAGACACGACGAACAGCGTGCTCAAGCCCCAGCTCAGGAGAGTACCCCATGGAAATCCGGGCAACCGAAAATCCAGGGCGTTCGTTGCTGGTAATCTGGAGAAACTTGGTTGGTGACAGAATCGGCGTGGTCAGAATAATTCTGTCGGCATGCTCCGCGGTTTCTTCGAAAACGTTGCGCTCTGCCCCGATACAGGTTTCCAGCGACATCACAATCGCTTCCCGTAGTGGATCAATAGGCGGGTTGGTCACCTGAGCAAACTTCTGACGGAAGTAATCAGCAACATGACGAACCTTGCTGGACAGTACCGCCATGGGCGTATCATCACCCATGGAGCCCACAGCTTCCTGGGCGTTTTCTGCCAGCGGGCGCAAAATCTGGTCACGCTCCTCGTACGACACCATGAACATCTTCTGGTGTACCAGCAGTTCGTCCGGGCCCATCAGCCGGAATTCCGGAGTCTCCTGGTTCAGAGTTGTTTCCATTCGCAGCGCGTTTTCGCGCAGCCAGCGCTTATAGGGCTTTGCGGTTTTGAGCCGCTGATCGATATCACCCGTGTGCAAAACTTCACCGGATTCGGTGTCAATGGCCAGCATCTGCCCCGGCCCGACCCGGCCTTTTGAAACCACGTCCTCCGGCTGATAGCTGTGGGTGCCTATTTCCGAGGCCAGAGTGATGAAATCATCTTTGGTAACCACCCAGCGCGCAGGCCTCAGACCGTTGCGATCAAGCATGCAGACAGCGTAACGACCATCCGACATAACCAGACCAGCTGGGCCATCCCAAGGCTCCATGTGCATGGAGTTATATTCATAGAATGCCCGGAGCTCAGAATCCATGGTATCGACATTCTGCCAGGCCGGCGGAATCATCATCCGCGTAGCCCGAAACAGATCCACACCACCGGCCAGGAGTATTTCCAGCATGTTATCCATACTGGACGAGTCGGAACCAGCCAGGTTAACCAGGGGCTGAAGAGTCTGCAGATCGGGCAGATCCGGAGAGCTGAACTTCGCAGCCCGGGCAATGGCCCAGTTGCGGTTGCCGTCGATGGTATTGATTTCACCATTATGCGCCAGATAACGGAACGGCTGGGCCAAGGGCCAGCGCGGCATGGTGTTGGTTGAGAAGCGCTGATGGAACACACAAATGGCAGTGGCAAAATCAGGATCACCCAGATCCTGATAAAAGTTCGCCAGGTCCGCCGGCATCATCAGGCCTTTATAGGCCAGAGTGCGGTGAGAAAGGCTGCAGATATAGAATTCGGAATCATCCGCCATATCCCGCTCGGCATTTCGACGCCCGATGAACAGGCTTATAGCAAATTCCCGCTCTGATTTGGCTGCAGGTGTCACAAACACCTGCTCTATCCGGGGCATGCACTCCAAAGCCATTGGGCCCAGGCAGCTGTCATCAACAGGCACTTCACGCCAGCCCATGACTTCCAACCCTTGGTCAACCAGGCGTTTCTCAAGCGCAGCACGCCCGCTGGAAGCCTTATCCGGGTCCGGGTTTAGAAAAACCTGACCAACAGCAAACAGCCCATCGGGCTCTTTACCAAACGCTGTTTTGGCAGCTTTCTTCAGAAAAGCGTCAGGGCTTTGAACAAGCAGACCACAGCCATCGCCGGTTTTTCCGTCTGCTGCAATACCACCCCGGTGAGTCATGCACGTGAGCGACTCAATGGCCGTCTGTAACAACTTATGGCTGACCTCGCCTTTCATGTGGGCCATAAGCCCAAAGCCGCAGTTGTCTTTAAATTCGTCGGGATGATACAAACCAGACTTCATATGCGCTCTCTTACATGTAAATGCTTTTTAATCAGCGACTTATGCACCATAATAGTGCAAAAACCAACCGACATAAAAAAAATGGGCTGATCATTTTACACACGTATAAACACGTACTCAAACAGATTTGGAAATATTTCCAGAGGAGAATCCCGTTATTCCGTACCTTTAAGGATACGAAATAACGGGTTACAAGGATTGTTTTCTTATTCGGACGATTCGTTACAACCCGTCGGTTGTGCGCACCCAGGGGGAACTGGAAACCAGCGAATCAGGAAGCCCGGCCGCCGCTTTCTGGGCGTCTTCCTTGGTCGGATAGTCTCCATAAAACACCATAAACCAAGGCTCGTTTTTACGCTCGCCCCTGGTATAAACCATCTCATTCAGAGATGGGTAGCGGGAGATAACGTTAAGCGCTGTCTGTTCCAGGTTCCCAGCCACCAACTGAATGGTCCAGCCCTTACTCCGGCTGCGCAACTGGCCAAGCTCCACATACTTACCGGGATTGCCTGGATTGAAATCAGGCTCAGGCTCAGGCTCAGGCTCAGGCTCAGGCTCAGGCTCAGGCTCAGGCTCAGGCTCAGGCTCAGGCTCAG
>Ga0209345_10000972_pt1 | contig 36641 bp, 27 predicted proteins | sample Cruoilmetagenom7_FD_187294 | JGI IMG/M metagenome (GOLD analysis project Ga0209345, IMG submission 187294) | Oil polluted marine microbial communities from Coal Oil Point, Santa Barbara, California, USA - Sample 7 (SPAdes) (version 2) | ecosystem: Environmental > Aquatic > Marine > Oil seeps ...
TACATCAAAAATATAAAAAACTCTGATTTTAATGCCATAAGACTATTCAGCATACATTAAAATAAGAATTCCAAAACATAAAAAAGATATATTTGCAATCCATGCTGCCACTATGGGATGGAGTATTTCTCCATATCCAAGGGATATACAAAAACTGGAAAATATCCAATACAAAAAGGAAAACCCTATACCATATACAATATTTAATGGCAAACTATGAGAAATACTCTTGACAAAAGATATACCTGTTGCAATAAGACACATGATAATGCATACAAATGGAAAAGCAATTTTGGCATAAAATTCAACTTTATGGGTTACAGCATCATAACCTTCTTCCTCTGTTTTTGCGATATAATTATTAAGTTCAAGAATACTCATTTCCTCAGGTTTTTTCACAACTCTTTCCAAGTCTTGAGGCATAAAGTTAACATTTATAACATTTTTATCGTAAAAAGATATATTAAAATTTTCATCTGTCTTACTTTTCATCTGCTCCATAATCTCATAAAAATACCATTTTTTATCTTTATAAATGCCCTTTACAGCATCAACTCTTTTTATCAGTTTAAACTTGCTGTCAAAATAGTGTAGCGTAATTCCAGAAATTGCCTGATCTTTTGAATTGAAATATTTAATGTGTGCAATCAAGCGGTTGTCTCTAATCCATATATTATTTTTATTTAAAGATACGATATTTTTTTTTCTGCTGAGCCATATCTGATTTGCCTTGCTAATTGTTACAGGAACTATTGTTTCAGAAAGAAAAAAAAGAAAAATAGTGCCAGCAATTCCAACAGTAAGAGCCGGTCTGAAAAGATAATAAATACTGACGCCACAACTTTTTAATGCAATTATCTCATTATTTTTTCTCATAAGTCCAAATGCTATAAGAACAGAAAGTAAAATGCAAATCGGAGTGATCTGGGCAACTACATATGGAGTTTTTACAAGAAAATAAAAAAAAATTTTAAACAAAGAGAACTTCGCTTCCATAAAGTTGTCTATTTTTTCAAAAAAATCAACCGCAATATAAACAAAAACAACTACTATGACTACAATAAAAAAAAATTTTATTATCTCCCTGGTTAAATATCTAAAAATAATTGTCATAATATCAAATTTTTCTAAGATTTTTTTTTATCAATGATATACTGGATCTTGTAATATTTATCGAGCGGTCATTTGTAGTTTGTATCAAAAGATACAGGCCTAAAGCTCCCAAAACAATATTTGGAACCCACATTCCAATAACAGGCGGATAAACTCCTGTTTCACCAAAAACCCGACCTGCAGATAACATAAGATAATAAATCAGAAAAAAAGCAAGACCCAGTCCAAGTGCATTAGACTTTTTGGCTGACTTTGACTGAATTCCCAAAGGAACAGCAAGAATTCCCAGTGCGATACATGCAAAAGGAATAGAAAATTTTTTATGATACTCAAGTTTTGTTAAGTAATATTGAGCATCTTTTTTTTTCGCATCTTTTATGCTTTGGCTTAATTCTGCAAGACTCATCTCTTTTTCATCTTTTGAATTACTTTTTACAGGCATATTCTTATTATCATAGTCAAGATTTATTTCATAAGTATTAAAACCTATGGAGTTTGCCGTTCTGTTTTTAAGATTAACCTGATTTATTGTCCCATCGTATAACTGAAGGTGAAAGGATGACTCTTCAGGATCGCTATATAGTCGCCCTTTAGGTGCAACAACACAGCTAATTATATCTTTTTGCCTTTGATCTTCAATAAAAACATCAATAAGAGTCTTGTCTCGATTATTTATTTTATTAACGTAAAGAATAATATCTTTAAAGCTATTGTTAAAGATTCTTTCTTTTAAACCTACTTTAATGTTTGACCTTGCAACTTCAAATGCCAACTTTTCCAGGGAAATTCTTCCCCATGGCAAACCATAAATAGACATAAATGCTGTAAGCATACAGCCAATAAGGCTAAAAATTAAAACTGAAGGAATCATATTATAAACACTTATTCCCCCTGATTTCAATGCAACAATTTCATTATCGTTTGACATGCGAAGAAAAGTCAGCATAACAGAAAGCATAATAGACATTGGAATTACAAGTTCAAGAAAACGTGGAATAGAATATACAAACATTAAAATAATAGACAATACATTGATATTATAGTTCACAATCATGTTTGTAATATCAAGCAGTTTTGTCATAAGAAAAATAAAAGTAAAAAAAATAACATTGACGACAAAAGGGAACGTCATCTCTTTAAATATATATCGATTTATAATAGAGTTTATTTTCATTAAATTATTTTTTGAGCATAACGCAGGCACGCAGTAAAGCGCTCTATTGGACAAAATTTTAAGAGATAATTTCTAATTTTATTATTCGATTTTCATTGTATCTATTTTACCAGGCAAACTCTTTTTGCCAAACTGCTTTTTATAAAGTTTATAATATTTGCCCCGGCCAGCAATTAATTCGTCATGTTTCCCCTGCTCAAGTATGCGGCCTTTAGAAATTACTACAATTTTTTGTACATAACTTATTGTTGAAAGTCTGTGGGCAATTACAAATGTTGTACGCCCTTTCATCAAATTTTCAAGTGCTTTTTGAACAAGGTGCTCTGACTCAGCATCCAAAGACGAGGTAGCCTCATCAAGTATAAGTATTGGTGCATCCTTTAACAAAGCACGGGCTATACATATTCGCTGCTTCTCACCTCCTGAAAGTCTTCCTCCTGTTTCTCCGACCACAGTATCAAACTGATCAGAAAAACTTTTAATAAAATCAGAAGCATAGGCAGCTTTTGCAGCCGCTTTAATATCTTTTAAAGTTGCGTTGGGACTTCCATATGAAATATTGTTTTTTATGGTATCATTAAAAAGAATAGGCTCTTGCGTTACTAACGCGATTTGGCTTCTAAGAGAAGATATTGAAATGTTTTTAATATCAATACCATCAAGCAGCACAGCGCCTTTGCTTGCATCAAAAAATCTCGGAATTAAATTAACAAGAGAGGTTTTGCCGCCACCGCTTTTCCCAACAAGAGCTACAACCTCACCAGGCTTAACTTCTAAATTGATATTTTTTAATATATTCTTGTCCTGATATTGAAAATAGACATTTTTAAATTTTACACTATGTGCTCCATGTATGATCTCAACAGGATTTTTTTTCTCTTGCAGAGGTGATTTAATCTCGATAATGTCAAATATTCTGTCTGTTGCTGCAAGTCCCTGTTGAACAGCATTGTTTAGTTTGGTTAATTTTTTAACAGGGTCATAAAGCATTATTACAGCAGCCAAAAAAGAGATAAAAGTCCCTGTTGTGTAAACACCTTGTATTACCATACTTCCGCCGAAAAATATAACAAAGGCAATCCCGATCCCTCCTAGAATCTCCATAACTGGTGAGGAAAGTGCTTTTGCAACAACTTCTTTCATCTCAAGTCGGAAAAGCTTTTTTGTTTTTTTAAAAAAGCGTTGTTTCTCATATTCTTCTGTTCCAAATGCTTTGACTATTTTGTTTCCTGCAAATGTTTCCTGTAAAAAAGAGCTAAGGTCTGCCACTGTTTCCTGACAACCAGTACTGATTTTTCTCACCCGCCTTCCAAATATAACAATGGGGAAAAACGCAAAAGGCAAAATAATAAATGCAACAAGAGCCAGTTTCCAAATTTGGAAAAAAACGACAAAAAGCAATCCTGCTATTGTAAAACAATCTCTTAAAGAGCCTGTAACTGCAACTGAAACCATTGTTTTTACGATATTAACATCATAAGTAATACGAGACATCAAAGTTCCTGTTTTTTCCTTCTGGTAAAATGAAACAGGAAGATTTATGATATTATCATACAATGCATTTCGCAGATGCATGATAATATGTTGTCCTACATAACTCATAAAATATGCCTGAAAGTACGTTCCAAGACCACGAAGAAAATACACTATAAGAATATAAACAGGAATAAGCTTTAGCATTGTTGTATCTTTGCTGATGAAAACATCATCTAACGCTGGCTTTATTAAATAGGCACTCACAGCTGTTGTTGCAGAAACAATCAGCATACAAACCATTGCAAAAAATAAATAAACCCAGTTTTTTTTTATAAGTTCAAGTAGATAGACATGCCTGGGCCTTATTTTAAATACAACTATTTTTTTTAATAAATTTATAATTACCTTTTTCATAACAGTTAATACCAATACAACAAATTATATCTTATGATTAAAATACTGATCCACACTATTAGTGATTTCACAAAGTTCATCCTCAAGCTTATTTGCATAGCAACAAATTTCATCTTTTTTAATATTTTCCGGAACAAAAACAGGATCACCATAAACAACTTTGCATTTTGTAAAAGGATAAGGAAGAATAAAATGATCCCAGCTTGAAAAAACTTTAATCCTTTTTGCGCTATAGCTTATAGGCACAATGGGATATCTGGTTTTTTTTGACAAAAAAATTATTCCTGGCTTAACTTTATAAACAGGGCCTTTTGGACCGTCTGCAACAATAATAGCAGGACGCGATCTATCATTTAACTTTTTAATAAAACCAGAAAGGGCTCTTACCGAACCTTTGTTTGTAGAGCCTCTAACAGCCTTGTTTCCCTGTCTTTGCAATATTCTTGCTGCTATTTCCCCATCTTTTGAACTACTAACCATGGCAACTCCGTCAACATGCTTAAAAAGATAATCGACAAGCAATATTCTTGAATGCCACACAGCAAGTATATACCGGCCAGAATGAATAATGTGCTCAACCTTTTCCGATCCTTTTTTATCAATTCTGGTTGTCAAAAAAAGGCAATCAATTAATATCTTTCCGCAAATACCAATTATATTCCATAATAATTCTTTTACGTTATTATCAGTCTTTATCTTCATAAGTTTTAGTCTTATATAATTAACCTGTTTAATATTAAAAATAATATAAATTGAAGGGTAAAAAGTGAAGCATTATAAAAAGCTGGCTGTTTTTGCAGACTTATGAAAGCAGACTTAAGGCTATCTGTGCAGTACGTTCAGAAGCACCAGGCCCTCCAAGCACATCTCTTATGCTATAAAGCTTTTTTTGAATTCTATTGTATAAATCAGAGTCATTTAATAATTCACATGCAATATCTGAAATATTTTCAGGAACAGCATCTGTTTGCAACAATTCAGGAACAATTTCTTTTCCCATAATTAAATTTACAAGACTGACATGGCTAACGCTTATCATAGCCTTTCCCAGTAAATAAGTCAGAGGAGATACCTTGTAAATAATAACCATGGGTTTGCATGATAGCGCAGCCTCTAACGTTACAGTTCCAGATGCAGCAATTACAAGGGTGCATCTTTCAAATACTTTTCCAACAATATCTGAAACCACATCAAAATAAATTTCCGGATTATATTTTTCAATCAGCATTTCAGCTGGTTGTCTGTTAACAGAAGGAGCAAGTGAAATAATAAATTTTATATTTTTTAAACGTTTTGTCAGAATGCTGGCTGTTTCAAGCATAACCGGAAGATGCCGCATAATTTCCTTATCACGTGAGCCTGGTAAAAGACCAATACAAAATTTATCATCTTTTTTTCCACTATAACTTATATTCGGCACAGGTACATCAGTATCAAGTAGAGGATGCCCAACAAATGTAACAGGAATCCTGTGATTTTTATAATATTCCTTTTCAAATGGCAAAATAACCGCCATATGATCTATTAACCCTTTCATTTTTTTTATACGTCCTGGTCGCCATGCCCAAACCTGAGGGCTAATGTAATATAATACAGTAATGCCAAGTTTTTTTGCAGCAGATGCTATTCTTAAATTAAAATCAGGAAAATCTATAAGAATTAAAAGGTCTGGACGCAGGTTTTTAAGATGTTTTTTTACAAGAAACATGGCCTTTAAAATACCCGGCATCCTGGAAAACACCTCTGTTATACCCACAACAGAGATCTCTGAAGCATCAAAAAAAATCTTAACGCCTGCTTCTTTCAGAGCTTTACCACCAACACCTACGAAAAAAAGCGTATTATTTTTTTCCAGCATGGCTTTAACCAGCATAGATCCGTGGAGATCACCAGAAGCCTCACCAGCTATTATCATCACACATTTTTGTTTCATTTGCTTTTATATTTGATGCTGCTTTTTTACAAAACTCTTATTGGTAATATTTATCTGTTCCATAATATTTAAAGCTATTTTCAGAGCATCACGACCCATTTGTCCTGTTACCTCAGGAGTAACCTTATTTTTTACAGCTCTTACAAAAGAGAGCAACTCATCTTCAAGGGCATCACCTTTTGTAAAACAATTTTTTTGTATATCCATACCAGGTATTAATTCATTTTGATTGCTGCTGCTTTGTTTGCGTATTGTACTTATATTACGATTTGCAAAATCAACAGAAATATATGCATCTTTTTGAAACAATCTTAATTTTCTTTCATTTTTGGTAGAAATTCTACTTGCTGTAACATTTGCAATACATCCGTTTGTAAACTCAAGGCGCGCGTTTGCAATATCCACATGTTCTGAAATAACTGAAATACCAGCTGCACAAATATCTTTTATTTCAGATTTTACAAAGTTCAGGATAATATCAATATCATGAATCATCAAATCAATAACAACACTTACATCCAGGCATCTGTTTTTAAAAAAACATAAACGGTGCGACTCTACAAATATAGGGTCACCTATAATATCTTGCAAAGCAACAACAGCTGGATTATAACGTTCAAGATGACCAACCTGAATGATACTTTTATTTGATTTTGCAATCATCATCAGTTCATCAGCTTCTCTAAGAGTCGTTGTTATCGGCTTTTCAATAAGAACATGTACATTATTTTTCAAAAAATCTTTGGAAATAGCAAAATGAAAAGGAGTTGGTACAGCTATACTTACAGCATCCACTTTCCCGAAAAGATGTTTGTAATTTGTATATGCTGTTGTACAGACTTTTTCAGCAACATCATGAGCCTGCTTTTTATTTATATCAACAACACCCGCAAGAAAAACATCATCCATTTTTACATACTTTTCAGCATGAAATTTTCCAAGATAACCCACACCTACAACACCCATACGAAGTTTTTTCATCGATACTTTCACAAAAATTTGAATGTAGCGCCTATTAGGCAGATATTAACCGTAATAACCTTTTTTTCTTTGATAAAAGATAAAATTTTTTGTTATACTAAATTATTCAAACTAATTTTAAAATTGGCCTACAAGAAACTTTTACAAAATAACTTTCAGAAACAGAAGTTTTTTAGGTTAGATTTTTTGCACTGAAATCAAAAACCGCAATTATGCAGGCAGTTTGATGGTTTAAATTAAAAAACATAGGGAAAGATGGCCTAAAGCTAAAGCCAAAATTTATAACCAGAGAAAATATTTTGTCCACATTCCCTTATATGGCAATTATGGCAGCTTATATTATAAAAGCAATTAATACAATTTTTCAGATATTATATTCATGATCTATGGCAACAATTGAAATGCCAAACTTGTCAGCAAGACAGATCATTTCGCACCTGTCAAAAACAACTGCTTTTCCTGCCTCTATTGCTAATACTTTAGCTTTTGCATCTTTCATTATTCTCACAGTTTGTACTCCCACAGCAGGAATATCAAATCTTGTATCTTGATTAGGTTTGCAAACCTTAACAACTACTGCGTTTTCTTTGCCTAATTTTCCACCTCTAAGTATTGTCGAGTCTGTTCCATCAATAGCTTCTACAGCAAGAACCGATCCGCCACCCACAACCACGCACTGGCCAATATCATGCGCTCCTATTTTTTTGGCAATTTCCCATCCAATATTAATATCTAATTTATCTGATGCTGTTGGCTTTCTTTTTGTCCAACAACCTTTTGTGGCCAAAATATCAGGCAGTATAAATGTTGAAGGCAGCATTGTAATACCATTATCTTCAAGCAACTTTGCAAAAGATCTTAGCAACCTGTCATCATTTGTATTTTTTAAACCAGATAAAAGCGAGACAGCTTTCATGTCAAGCCGTGCATCTGTAAACATCCTTGTTTTATTTATAGCACCTATCATAATAGTTTTTTTTATATTATTAGTCTTAAAAAATTTTATAACCTTTTCAATCTGCCCTATATGTATCCATTCTATTGCATCAACATGCTTTTGCAGTTCTGAGTCGGTCTCATTTATGTGTGCTGCTGCATAAACTGATAGACCTTTTGAATTTGCTTTTTTTGAAAAAAATATGGGGAATTGGCCACTCCCTGCTATTAAGCCTATTTTCATAATAACACCCATGAGCGTTTAGCTCATAGCTAATCAAGTCATAAAATAATTTTTAACGTGTTTATTTAAGTTTTTCAAATAAATAGCTATTATCTTGTTATCCCGCGTTGCGAAGATTTGATAAATTCAATAAACTGTACAACCTCAGGAATTTGTTCAATTTCAGCATGGACTCTTTCAATAGCTTCATTTAGCGTTAAACCAATACGGAAAATAATCCTGTATGTTTTTTTCAATAGTGATATCGCTTTTTGCGAAAAACCATTCCGTTTTAGCCCTACCATGTTTAGACCATAAAGTTTTGCTCTATCTCCTGCCGCTGTAACATAAGGTGGAACATCTTTTACAACTGCAGATTTTCCTCCCACAAATGCATAATTACCAATTCTTACAAACTGATGGACTGCTACAAGTCCGCCAATAGTAGCACAATCACCTATAGTTATGTGTCCTGCAAGAGTTGCATTATTTGATAATATAACCCTTTTCCCGGTTTTGCAATCATGGGCAATATGAGTGTAGGCCATAAGTAGATTTTCTTTACCGACTTCTGTTATTCCGCCGCCGCTTACAGTTCCCCTGTGAATTGTGACAAACTCACGAATTATTGAACCTGATCCAATTTTCACATAGGTTTTTTTCCCTTCAAATTTTACTGATTGGGGAACAGCTCCGATAGCAGCATACTGAAATATATGACAGTCAGAATCAATTGTAACATATGGATCTATAACTACATGGGGACCTATGACAGAGCCTGCACCTATAACGACATTTTCTCCGATAATTGTATATGGACCTATTTTAACATCCGAATCAATTTTTGCCTTCGAACTTACAATTGCTGTTGAATGTATCATATTTTATCTCCAAAAGAAGCCATCAGTTCAGCTTCTGCTACACGTTTTTCATTTACTGTAGCAACCCCGAACATTTTTACAACCTTTGAACGTAGTCTCAAACATTTAACATTCAATAAAAGCTGATCTCCTGGTACTACAGGCTTTCTGAACCTCACTTTATCTAACCCTATAAAAAACAAAAGAGAATTTTTCTTTTGTTCTGATCGTGATTGTAAAAAAAGTATCCCGCCAGCCTGTGCCATGGCCTCAAGAATCAAAACACCTGGCATTATAGGCATATCCGGGAAATGACCCTGAAAAAAAGGTTCATTAATGGTTACATTTTTTAAAGCTACAATCGTTTCATCCGGAACAAGTTTAATTATTTTATCAACTAAAAGAAAGGGATATCTATGTGGTAATACCTTAAGAATATCTTTCAAATCAAAGTTAGTTTCCATTTTTCAGCTCCATCCAAAAATTATTTTCATTTTTTTTCGATTTTGCCCAATCTTTTTTCGATTTGCGCAATTTTTTGCTTTAACTCAGGTAGTCTTGGAAGAATCCTTTGCACTTTTAACCATAATCTATGAGACATAGCCGGAGTTCCAGATATAAGTTTTCCATCTGGAACAGATTTAGTAACACCTCCTTTGGCAGTTACTATTACATCATTTCCAACAGTTATGTGATCTACCACACCTGCTTGTCCTGCCAAAATAGTATGCTTTCCAATAGTTGTACTTCCTGCTATTCCTACCTGAGCCACAAGCAGGGTATTTTCTCCAACAACTACATTATGGGCTATGTGAACAAGATTATCCGTTTTAACTCCTTTTTTGATATGAGTTTTTCCGAAATTAGCTCTGTCAATTGTGTTACATGCGCCAATTTCTACATCATCATCAATCTGCACAATTCCCTTATGGGGTATTTTATAATATTTATTGCCATCAGGCGCAAATCCAAAACCATCGCTGCCAATAACTGTTCCGGCATTAATAATTACTCTGCTGCCAATGATACAACGCCTTAATATTACCACGTTAGGGCTGATTGTTACATCATTTCCAATTTTTACATTATCTTCAATCACTACACCAGGATAAATTGCAGTACGATCGCCAATTGATACATTGTCCCCTACAACAACAGATGGTGCAATAATAACATCTTTTCCACAAACAAACATCTCCCCAATATGGGCAAAAGAACTTATACTGTCTGATTTTGAAAAATATCCTGGTTTGCAAGGTGGAGAAAGAAAATCAACGACTTTGGCAAATGCAACTCTAGGATTACTAACAGAAACCAGATTTTTTTTAGATTTTGTAAAATTGTTTGGAACAATTACAGCCCCTGCACAGGTCTTGTCAATATTGTTTAACAATTTGAAATTAATTGCAAATGTCAGATCATCTCCTGTTGCATCCTCAAAAGGTGCTGTCCCTTTAATGATTTTTTCCTCATCACCTATAATTTTTCCATTAACAATTTCAGCAATTTTTTTTAGTGATATTGAATATTTTGATTTCATTTACAACCACTTTTTACCTGGCTAATAGATAATGCCTGTACAGATATTTATCTTTTTTCTACTGATTTTTTAGCAAGTCTTGTATTGTATATCTGTATCAGCTGATCAGTAATGTCGATTGTATTAGGAAAATATAAAACCCCCCCTTCTTTTTTTTCCAGTATAATAAGGTATCCTTCATTTTTTCCCATTTCATCAACTATATCAAGGACTTCTTTTTTCAAAAAATTAACAAGTTTGCCATTAAGCATTTTGAAATCAGCCTGATATTTTTTTGTTAGAGATTTAAAATCGTTTACTTTGATTCTAAAGGCACGTTCTTTTTTAGAACGTACATCCTCATTCATAACAAGGGCTTCGCGTTCAAACTTTTTTTGCAACTCTTTTATTTCAACTTCTTTCTTTTTTAGATCATCTTCCATCTTTTTGCCCTGTTTATTAATCTCAACCTGAGCTAACTTACCTGCATCAGACACTTCAAAAACTTTTTGAAAATCGACGATACCTATTTTTGCTATATCAGCGCCAATTACTGTACTGGCAGTTGCAAAAAATAGCAGACATGTAATTAATAATAAAATACTTTTCCAGATTTTCATTAGATAGCCCCCCTCCTTAATAAGTTTTTTAAAGCGTTATTATTTAGAGCTAATCGCAAAATTTTTGTCTAAAAAGCAAAGCTTGAATATGAATAAACACTTTAAACTATTTTATTTAAAACGCTGTCCCCATGGTAAACTCCCATCCAACAGATTTCTCACCTTCTTCTGGATTAAGAATATATCCTTTTTCAAATCTAATAGGGCCTATTGGAGAATACCATCTAAAACCAAAACCTGCGCTCTTATGCATATCTTTCAAATTAATATGATCACCTTCTCCATAGACATTTCCTGTATCATAAAAAACTACTCCTACAATACCTGCCTTTTTAAGCAAAGGAACCAGAAATTCAATATTAAAAAAAACAAACTTATTCCCGCCCATGGATAAGCCATCATCATCTTTAATGTGTATATCACGCCATCCGAATCCACGGACAGAATTCATCCCGCCAAGATAAAAACGTTCATAATCCGGCAGGCTTTCGTACCCGCTTTTATTCTTACGGGCATAACCGGTTTTATTATGTAAAAATCCCACGGTTCCCTTAAACAGTGGTATATATACTCCAGATTCTGTCACATATTTTGTAAAAGCACTATCGCCTCCCAATGGACCTCCGGCATACTGAATAGATATCCTGTGTTCCTGTCCTTCTGTTGGGTTAAAAACTCTATCTCTTGAATCATATCTTAAAGAGGTTGATATACTGCTTGTAGAATTAATGCCCTCTATTTGACGAATCAAACTTGATGCATAACTTTGAATATTTTTAACATCACTTTTGTCATATGCATAAGAGCAGTATATTCTTGTATAATCAAAAATAGTGTAACCCCCTCTTAAGCTGAAACCTTTACTGTCTTTGTCATATTCATCATAGTCTCTCTGCCAGTTATAAATATCAAACCCTGCCGAAAGCGGAATATCAAACATCCATGGTTCTGTAAAGCTAAAAGTAAAACGGCTGCTCCTTCCGCCCAGTTCTCCTTTTAACTCAAGAATATGTCCTTTTCCAAATAAATTTCTTTCAGTAATTGACATTGTACCAAATACATGTTCAGTGCTGCTATATCCACCTCCAGCGCTAAACATGCCTGTTAGTTTCTCAGAAACATCAATTTTAAGAATCATCTTGTCATCTGCACTGCCTTGCGGAGTATTGACTTGTATTTCATCAAAAAAATCAAGCCTGTATAGATTACGTATGCTTCTTTTTAATCTTTTTCCACCAAAAAGTTCCTGTTCGTAAACCTTTAACTCTCTACGGATAACCTTATCTCTTGTCCTGTAATTTCCAGTAATGATAATCTTTTCAAAATAAACAGGCTTACCTTTTTCAATAACAATTGTTAGATTAACCAGCTGCTTTTTATCATCAGAATCAACTTTAGGATATATATTAACAAAAGCATAGCCTTCATCTGAATAAATATCTGTAAGCAGCAGCATATCATTTCGCAATACCCTGCGATTAAATATCTTGCCTTTAGTTATTTTTAATTTTTTTTTCAATTCATACTTTTTGAAGATAAGGTCTCCTTCAATCTCTACATTTCCAACTTTGTACTGTAAACCTTCATCTATTTGAATATTTATATATACCCAATTATCTTTGTATTGTACGACAGGCTCTCCAACTTTTATATTGATGTGCCCGTGATTTTGATAAAAAGCTATAATTCTTGATACATCCTGGTTTAAATCTTCACCGTTAAGTTCGCCGGATGATGTTATAAATGAAAAAAATCCTTTTTCAGAAGTTCTTTTCATAACTTTTTTAAGGTTCTTATCAGAATAAGCATCATTACCTTCAAACTTAATCTTTTTGATTTTAACTTTTGTTCCTTCTTTAATAATAAATTCAAGATCAACCTGGTTGTTTTCAAGTCTGTGCAAACTATAATCAGCAATTACACTATGATAGTTGTTATCTTTATAATAAGACTTTATCCTTTCAATATTTTTATATATATTAAAAATATTGAAAATTGAGCCTGTTTTTAAATTCAAAGTCTCTTTAATTTCTTCATCATCATACTGGCTGTTACCGCTTATCTTTATTTTTCTAATTGTGGGTTTTTCTTTTATTTTGAAAGTAACTACCTTGCCATTGATTGAATCTTCTGATTCAACCCGAATATCGTCAAAATAACCCATTGAATATACAGCTCTAAGATCCTGTGACAAATTTTTTACAAGATACATATCACCAGAATTTGTGGTAATAACTCTTTTTATTGCATCAGCTTCAATACGTTTATTTCCTTTAATAAGTATTTCTGATATTTTTTCACGCTTTAAAAGCTTCATTACAATTTTATGAGCACAATTTTTTAATACTGAAGTCAGATTTTCAATTCCATCGCCCTTAATAAAAACGGAATCATAGGGATTATCACCGGATGACTCAATAATTTTAGTATCTAAACTGTATTTATCTCCGACCCAGTTTAAACTTCCCCAAATCACATAGTCCACATTGCTTTTAATTCCAAAATTTTTAATTTCGTCACTATTTTTAGCCTTATCTTTTAACAAGAAATCTTCTAAAATTTCTGATTTTTTTACAACTACACCTTCTTGTGACAGAAATTTATCAAGCATCTTTGGTATATCTAAGCTTAAATATGAAAGATCTTCTTGTGCATGAACTTCAAAGGGCAGTATGGTAACTTTTACAGTTTCATAAGAATGCACTGTATTTGAAAAAATACAAATAATAATTGTTATAAGCAAATAAAAACGTATTATCATAATATTTGTTAATTTATTTGTTCAAGCTTTCCATCAATAAGTGTAATGTTTTTTGACATATATCCAGACAGCTCTTCATTGTGTGTTACCACAACAATTGTCATTCCAAGGTTTTGGTTTAATTCCAAAAGCAAATTATGAATCTGAGCACTGTTTTTTTTATCAAGATTTCCTGTTGGCTCATCTGCCAAAAGCAGGGCAGGTTTTAGTATAATAGCTCTTGCAAGAGCAAGACGCTGCTGTTCGCCTCCGGAAAGCTTTCCCACCATATGATTCAATCTGTCTTTAAGCCCCATCTTTATAAGTACATCTTCTGCTTTTTCAAGAGCTTTCTGTTTGCTAAGACCATTAATCAAAACAGGTATCATGGCATTTTCAAAAGTTGTAAATTCATAAAGGAGATGGTGAAACTGAAAAACGAACCCTATAAATTCATTGCGAAATCGTGCAAGCTTTATGTCATCATATAAAAAAACGTCATCTCCATTAAATAAAAGTGTACCTTTGTCAGGTTTGTCAAGGGTTCCTATTATATGCAGCAGAGTTGATTTGCCTATTCCTGAAGCACCTGTAACAGCGACACTTTCTCCTTTTTCTATTGTAAAATCAGCATCTTTTAAAATTTCAATATGTTCTTTATCGTTATTGAAACTTTTGAACAGCTTTTGTGCCTCAATCAATTTACCTGCAATATCATCCATAACGAATGGCCTCAACAGGATCAAGCTTAGCCGCCTTGCTTGCAGGATATATTGTCGATAGAAAACAAATTATCATAGCAGCTAAAGCAATCAATATAACATCTAATGCTTCAAGCTTTACAGGAAGTGTTGTAATATAGTATACATCTTTTGGAAGTTCTATGAATTTATAATATTTAAGCAACATGCAAAGAATACATCCGGATAAAACTCCAAGGGATGTCCCTAAAAAACCTATCATGATCCCCTTTAAAACAAATATTTTTCTGATACTTTTATCTGCTGCTCCCATCGCCTTTAATATTGCGATATCTTTTGTCTTATCCATTACCATCATAATTAGTGAACTTGATATGTTAAAAGCAGCAACAAGAACAATAAGTGTTAATATTATAAACATGACAGTTTTTTCCAGTTTAAGCGCGGAAAAAAGGTTCCTGTGCATCTCCATCCAATCTTTTGTCCAGTATGGAAATCCTAAGCCTAAAACAATCTTTTCAGCTATTTGCTTTGCCTTATAAATATTTTTTATTCGTACTTCAATTCCTGTTACAGAATTTCCCATTTTCATAATTTTCTGAGCATTTTTAAGATTAATAAAAGACATAGCTCCATCATACTCATACATGCCCGACTTAAAAATTCCTTTAACAACAAATCTTTTCATTGACGGAATATGGCCAATAGGAGAAAGCATTCCCCTGGGCGATATTAAATATACCTGATCACCTTTGTCTAATTGAAGATTATTGGCAAGCTCTGCACCTAATATTATTCCTGGAATTATGGCTTTGGCAGATCTGTTTTTTATGTCCGTTGATTCATGTTTTTGTTTGCTTTGTAATAAATCACTTTTTAGTTTGATTATTACACTATTGGCCGTTTCAGGATCAATACCCCTTAAAACAGCTCCAGAGATACCAGATGCTGAACGCAGCATAACCTGTGCGTTTATAAAAGGCGTTGCTGCTATAACACCATCTATCTTTTCTACAGTATTAACAGTGTTTTTATAGTCTACAAAAGGCTCTTTATATCGCAATATAACAATATGTGATTCAACTCCAAGAATGCGGTTTTTCAAGTCAGATTCAAAACCCGACATAACCGCAATAACAACAATCAAAGCCATGACTCCAACCATAACACCAACAACTGACATGGTTGTAATCAGCGAAATAAAACTCAGTTTTTCTTTAGCTTTGAAATAACGAAGGCCTACAAAAAATTCAAAAGACATATATTATTACTTGAATGTGATTGTTTTTTTATTTTGTGAGAGACAAGGGTTTCATGTGTGGAAATAAAATAACCTCTCTTATGGACGCAGAGTCAGTTAAAAGCATAACAAGCCTGTCAATTCCGATTCCCTCACCTGCGGTAGGAGGCATACCATATTCCAGGGCTTCTATATAATCATTGTCCATATAATGTGCCTCTTTGTCACCAGCTTCTCTTTCTGACACTTGTTTGAGGAAACGTGTTTTTTGATCGTCTGGATCATTTAATTCTGAAAAACCATTAGCTATCTCAAATCCTGCGATAAAAAGTTCAAAACGATCTGTTATGCCAGGATCCTTGTCGTTTCTTCTGGAAAGTGGGGAAACTTCAACAGGATAGCCCGTTATAAAGGTTGGCTGAATCAATTTTGGTTCAACAAGAATATCAAACAGTTTTGTAACAATTTTTCCATGACTAATATTGTTAGTATCATTTTTATTTGAAATTGCAATTCCTTTTGAAGATGCATAATTTAAAAGCTTATCTTTGTCCTGCAGCACACAGGAATCAATCCCGCCAAGTTTTTCCATTGCTTCATAAAGGGTCATACGATGCCACTTTCCAGCTGTATCAATAATATTGCCCTGATATGATATTGTTGAAGATCCAGTAATGTTTTCTGTTATTTTTTGAAACATTTTTTCAGTTAAGTCCATTAGATCTTCGTATGTTGCATATGACTGATAAAATTCAATCATTGTAAATTCGGGATTATGTTTTGTTGAAACGCCTTCATTTCGAAAACTTCTATTAATTTCAAATACTCTTTCAAACCCTCCTACAACAAGACGTTTCAAATATAACTCAGGGGCTATGCGCAAAAAAAAATCAATATTCAATGCATTATGATGAGTGATAAACGGAGCAGCTTCAGCTCCTCCTGGAATAGGCTGCATCATGGGAGTTTCAACTTCCAGAAAATCCAGATTAAGAAGAAAGGCTCTTATTGCCTGGATAATTTTGCTTCTTTTAATAAAAATATCGCTAACATCTTTGCTTGTGATAAGATCAATATAGCGCTTACGATAACGTTTTTCAGGATCTTTAAGGCCATGAAATTTTTCAGGAAGAGGCCTTACAGCTTTACAGGCAAGTTTTAATTCTTTTGTCAACAGGGTCCATTCACCGGTTTTAGTTTTAAACAAAGGTCCTTTAAGGGCTATGAAATCTCCTATATCCATCTGTTTAAACAGGGAATATCCATCATTACCCACAAAATTTTTCCTGATATATGCCTGAAGCAAACCTGTGCGATCCTTAAATCTGATAAAAGAAGATTTCCCAAATCGGTTAATAGCCATAATTCGTCCGGCAACAGCAAATACAGGCTCATCTTCTGTTAAAATATCCGAATTACTTTTAATAATTTTATTTATATCACAAACAGTATGTGATACTGAAAAATCATTTGGAAACAGATTAATATTTTGACTTTTCAAATCCTCAATTTTTAATCTTCGTTGCTTTATTACACTACTTTCTTTTACATTATCCATATTAAAAATACCCGCTGGATTTGCTGATCTTATTAAAAACTAATCAGGTGCTTATTTTCTTAACTTTTAAATATATATCAAAAATCAATTTAGTCAAATAGTCACATGCTATTTTTTTATAATGATAGCATCATTTATGCAAAATAGTTTTACAAAGATAAAACTAAATATAATTAGTTAAACATAAACTAAATTAACTTTAATATTCATATATAGAGTATAATTCTATATTATTATCTTATTTATGAAAATGTGTCAAGGTATATCAAAAATCCTTATTTCAGGAAAGCTTTGCCATATGGACTTTTTACGAAAACATCAAAATAACATATACAAACATACTATTTTATAGTACTATATAGTAGTATATAGTATATATGTTTTTTTATCATATGTTATCCCGCACTTTTTTGCTTTTCATATTAAAAAATATACTATTCAACTTACCCGGATTATAAACCCTGTAAACATTCTAACATGATAAATCATTAGCTTTTGATTATTTTGTTTTAAATATAAAAATTCTGTAATACTTAAAAGTACTTTGGCATAAGACTTGTTTACGCACCGACCATTTATTAAAAATTTACTTGTCCAACACCTCCGCAAGCTGATCTTTTTCAGGGCAATATTTATAACATTTATTATAAGTGTTGAACTATTTATAAATTTAAAAAGCTCAAAAAACATTTCATCTGCGGTTTATCTTTTTTGTATACTATCCATTACATACCTGCTGCCATATATTTACTTTTTTTTGATAAACAAAATACAAACAATTCACATTAATGTATATATTCAGGCAGGATGTGATATTGTCATTATTACTTTTCTTGTTCATATAACAGGAGGGATAAAAAGTTTTCATTCATTACTTTATCCTCTTGTAATAATATATTCTGAACTTTTTCTCGGAAAAAAGGGAGGAATTATTATTGCAACAGCAAGTGGTGCCTTTTACAGTTTGCTTATTTGCCTTGAGCATTTTGGGATAATTCCATCGTCAACTGTAATTTTTTCATCATACTTATTTGGCCTTGAATATCTTTTATTAAGAATCACTATAAATATTTTATCTTTTTACATTGTTGCAATTTTATTTGGCTTTGCTGTTGAACAGGAAAGCCAGACCAGAATGCTTCTTGCTGAAAAAGAAAGTCAATTTCATCAACTTGATCTACTGCACAAAAGTATAATCGAATCTGTAAATACCGGAATCATTACAATTGACCTTAAAAAACAGATTAAATCATTTAACAGGGCAGCGGAAAAAATTACCGGTTTTTCATTTGACATGATTAAAAATAAAAGTCTCGATTACATTTTCCCAGGATTTTCCGAAATAATAACTAAACAAAACCAGCATTGTCCTGGAAATGAAGATATATCCATTTTATCCCCAAAATCCCAAAATGAAATTTCCATTGCAGTAAAACCAAATGAATCCAGCATATTAGGCTTTTCCACGTCAGCACTTATAAACAGCAGTAATGATGTTATAGGAACCATCATTATTTTTCAGGATTTAACCTTACAAAAAAAAATGGAAAAAGAAATCGGAAAAAGCAAAAGACTTGCTTTAATAGGTGAAATGGCAGCAGGTCTTGCACATGAAATCAGAAATCCCCTTGCCTCACTTTCAGGATCAATCCAGATACTTAAAAAAAACCTTGACCAGAATGAATATCTAAACAGTACAGACAGCAAGCTTATGCATATTATTTTAAGAGGTAGAAATCAAATTGAAAATCTTGTAAAAAATTTTCTGCTTTTAGCACGTCCTAATCCTGCATGTCGCGACATTATATGCATCAACACTATTATTGACGATATTATTGAATCCATGCGCAATTCACCGGACTGGCACAAAAATATCAAAGTGGAAAAAAAAATATGTATTATTGCCAACATCTATGGCAACATGACTGAAATAACCCAAATGTTGTCAAATCTTTTCATAAACGCCCTGCAGTCAATGCCTGATGGCGGCGAACTATTAATTGAAACAAAACAAATAGTCAATTCTGGCAAATTAGATTTAAACATTCTTAAACCTTGCGAAAACTGTCTCGAAATAATCATAAAAGATACAGGCTGTGGAATAAATCAGGATGAAATGAAAAATATATTCAAACCTTTTTATACAACCAAAGATAAAGGGATCGGCTTAGGACTTGCCATAGTAAACAGAATAGTTGAGAGCCATTGTGGGAAAATTACAATCAACAGTAAAAGGAATAAAGGAACAATTTTTAATATTTTGTTTCCTGCAAGAAAAATAAAACAACCATCATATAATCAAATTAATACTGATACAGATTTGTCAATATCAGAAAACCCGGGCAAGGTTTTATTACTGGCTCAAAAGGACAAAAAGCCTGTGCCAATTTAATGACACAATAAATATATTTTGCACACTGATTTTTAAAAATTTTTGATACTGAAGTATTTATCGTATTTCAAATATTTTAAGGTTTTTGCTTTATGGCAACAATATTATGTGTTGACGATGACAGAGGAATGAGAGAACTTCTCGAAATTCTGTTAACCCAGGAAGGCTATACCGTTCAATGTGCACAGGACGGAAGCGAAGCTGTTAAGCTTTGTAAAAAAAATAGATTTGATCTTCTTATAACAGACCTTAAGATGCCTAAAAAAAACGGCATTGATCTGATTAAAGAATTAAAAGAGATCTCGCCTGAAACAATTTGTCTTATTATAACAGCTTTTGCTTCCAGCGAAACTGCTGTTAATGCGATGCAGGAAGGGGTCTATGACTATCTTGAAAAAAATTTTGATATAGAAGATTTAAAAAATACTGTAAAAGATGCCTTAGAGCAAAAGGGTATAAAAAGCAACGATGCTCTTTTTATTAAAGAGGTCAAAGACTCTTACAGCTTTGGAAAAATAATTGGCAAAAGCAAAAAAATGCTTAGCGTTTATTCCATGATAAAAAAAACAGCTGATACCTCTGCAAATGTGTTGATATCAGGTGAAAGCGGCACTGGAAAAGAGCTTGTAGCCAAAGCTATTCACAAAAACAGCAGCAGAAAAAACAAGCCTTTTGTTGTGATAAATTGTGGAGGCATACCAGAACAGCTTTTGGAAAGCGAACTGTTTGGCTATGTAAAAGGAGCTTTTACAGGCGCTTATACAGATAAGCCAGGGCTTTTCGAAGTTGCCCTGGAGGGAACAATATTTTTAGATGAAATAGGTGAACTGCCTATACTTTTACAGGTTAAGCTTTTGCGGGCAATACAGGAAAAAACTTTCAAAAGAGTAGGAGGAACAAATGATATTACAGTTGACGTCAGAATTATAGCAGCAACCAACCAGGATTTAAGCCAAAAAGTCAAAAAAAAAAGTTTTAGAGCAGATCTTTATTACAGGCTTAATGTAATTCCTATATTTGTTCCGCCTCTTAGAAAAAGAAAAGAAGACATACCTGTGATAACAAATCATTTTATACAAAAATATTCAAAAGAATTTAAAAAGCAGCCTAAAAATATGTCAGCATACTCAATGCAGCTATTAATGAAATATGATTTTCCAGGAAATATCAGGGAACTGGAAAACATAATTGAAAAAAGCGTAGCCCTTGAAACATCAAATATCGTTATTCCTGACAACTATAAGTGTTCTGATAATGATATATTTGACTGGGATAAAATAATTGAAATTGAAATTCCTGAACAAGGATTTAATCTTAATAAGGAAATGCTTAAAATAGAAGAAAATCTAATAAAAAAAGCACTGGAAAAAGCAAAAGATTCAAAAACAAAGGCAGCAAAGCTTCTTAAGGTAAGTCCTGATTCACTTAGATACAGACTTGAAAAAATTTATTCTGCATGAAAAACAGATGGCGAAAGTTTGCATGGTGAAAAGCACAGATGTTTTGGTGAAAATCACGTTTTTATTCAATGGCATAATAAAAAATCTGTTTTCCGAAAAAAATATTGTCTTATAACTAACTGTAAATTTTAGCTATATTTATATTTTTAAAACATTTGTTCTTTCATGTATCATGGCATATTCATTGCTACTATATGCTTTCAACATAAACAAAATTAAGGAGGTGATAAAATCTATTAGGCAAAATAATACTAAAGCAGCAAGTTTTTTTAACATTTTTTTCAAATAATTTTTTTAAAAAAATAAGGAGAAATAACATGATTCAAAGACTTAGATGCGATAATGAAAAAGGTTTTACCCTTATAGAACTTATGATTGTTATCGCAATTATAGGTATTCTTGCCGCCATCGCCATTCCAAACTTTCTTTCCTATAGAACAAGGGGACAAAATACATCAGCTGAGTCTGAAGCAAAAAACTTTTATAATACTTCAATGGCACAGTTTGCAGATACAAACGATACAGTAACTCAATTCACAACATCCTCTCTGCCCACTGCCTTTACAGGTAACTCTGATATCACTAAAACCGGAGCCATTCAAGACAATAATGACGGCACTATAACTACAACTCTGACATTTAGCCATAGTAATTCTGTTACGACATACTCACTTCTTACTACTGGTGCAACTAGCGAAATATAAAAATTATTTGTCTAAAATGGAGGAAATGTTAAAATCATGGCCTCCATTTTTTTACACTTAAACGGTGGCACTGCTGATTAATCATTTCTACCAAAATTATCAGCAGGGTCATTAATCCTCATTTTTTTAGTCCAACAACTTTTTCCTTCCAAATACTTTTTTTACAACTTATGTAAAATCATCTTCAAGCTGATATGACCTTTTTCAGATATTTAGCAACTCAATTAAAATTAATTATCTGTTTTTTTTTGATCATATCAACTATTATTTCATATTCTCAAATAAAAAATCTTAATTTTATCAACTATGATGACAATGCTTATGTTGTTGAAAACAGCAATATACAGCAATCTATTACAATAAAAAGTCTGATCTGGGCTTTTACAACATTTCATGCAGCAAACTGGCATCCTGTTACATGGCTTTCTCATATGCTGGATTATTTTTTGTATGGACTGCATCCTTCAGGCCATCACTTAACAAATCTTTTGTTGCACCTGGTAAACACAATTCTTATTTTCCTGATTCTTGCAAAAATGACAAATGCCCTGTGGCAAAGTGCATTTGTATCTGCCATGTTTGCCCTGCATCCTCTCCATGTGGAGTCTGTTATCTGGGTAGCGGAACGAAAAGATGTTTTATGCACATTTTTTGGTTTGCTAACTATCATATTTTACCTGCGCTATATTAAAGCTCCTAATATCAAATCATATCTTTTGGTTTTTCTGTTTCTTTGCATAGGGCTTATGACAAAACCTATGCTTGTAACCTTGCCTTTTGTTTTATTACTCCTTGATTACTGGCCTTTAATGCGGTTTTCAAAAATAAAAAAAAACATGATCAGCAAAACCAAAACATTTGGTTTTACAAATCCGAATATATATCACCTGATTATAGAAAAAATCCCTTTTTTAATGCCTGTTATCGTCGCAAGCATTATGACTTTTTTGGCTCAGGATAAGGGAAAAGCTGTTCAATCACTTGACAGTTTTCCTTTAATCAAACGAATCGCCAATGCATTAATATCTTATGCCAGCTATATTGTTAAAGCTGTATGGCCCCAGAACCTTTCAGTTTTTTATCCTTATCCGAATGATGCTTATTTATTTACAACATCTATTACTTACGCTTTTTTATTTGGCATTGCTTTTCTTTTTGCTATCCGTTTTAAAAAAAAATATCCATATATACTGTTTGGTTTTTTATTCTATTTTATAACACTTATTCCGGTTATAGGAATTGTGCAGGCTGGTTCTCAGGCAATGGCAGACAGGTATTCATACATACCTTTAACAGGTTTTTTTATAATCGTTTGCTGGGGGATATTCGATTTTTTTGCAAAATGGCGATATAAAAAAATTATCATCGCTTCTTTGTTTATCATTATACTTTCAGCCTTATCAATCCGTACTTTTTTTCAAACTATGTACTGGAAAGACAGCATCACCCTTTTTGAACATGCTATAAATATAACTGATAGAAATCACCTTGCCCACTTCAATTTAGCTGCTGCCTGTTTTGATAAAAACCAGTTTGACAAGGCTCTTATACATTATAATATTGCTTTAAATATCAAACCTGATGATCCATATGCATTATGCAGTCTTGGAGCTTTGTATCAAAAAAAAAAAGAATATGATAATGCGCTTTTCTGTTATAAAAAAGCAGTTGCAATTATACCGGAATTTGCAGCAGCCTACAAAGCCATGGGGGATTTATTTTTCGCACTTCATAAAAATAAAAAAGCAATAGTTCATTATAGTAAAGCTGTTCAAATAAATTTTTCTGACTCTTCTGCATATAATAATATTGCAAATGCATATGTCAGGATGCAGAATTATAACAAGGCAATAGTTCATTATAAAAAGGCTCTTCAAATAAATTCCTCTGACCTTTTTGCACATAATAATATTGCAAATGTTTACGTCATATTACATAATTATAATAAGGCAATTTTTCATTATAACAAAGCTATATTTATTAATCCTAATTATGCGGATGCTCATTTTAATTTCGGACTATTATATATTAAACAAGAAAAATATGACAAAGGGCTTGTCCATATAAAAAAAGCCAGTACAATAAAACCTGACTATAAAGCTGCATTTAATAAAATTAAACGCGCACACGCCAAATCAATAAATCTTAAAAAATAAATCTTAAAATCTAAAAATAAAATGGATAAAGCAAGACATATAAAAATATTTATCTGCTTTTTTCTTACCTTGATAACTTTTCTTGTTTATTTCCAAATGAAAAATCACGATTTTATCGTATATGATGATAGCGGGTATGTAACAAACAACGCAAATGTTAAAAAAGGTTTGACTTATAAAAGCATCATCTGGGCATTTACAAGCTTTGAATCAGCCAATTGGCATCCTGTTACATGGCTTTCACATATGGCAGATTATGATCTTTACAGGTTAAATGCAAAGGGCCACAAATCTACCAATCTTATTTTACATATCATAAACACAATAATTTTATTTTTACTTCTTAACCTTATAACCGGCGAACTCTGGAAAAACGGTTTTGTTGCCGCTCTTTTTTCAATACATCCTCTGCATGTGGAGTCTGTTGCATGGATTGCAGAACGAAAAGACCTCTTATGCGCTTTTTTCTGGTTTCTCAGCATATGGGCATATGCGCGATATGTTACATGCCAGACAAAAAAACGCTATGCACTACTGGTTATTTTTTTTTCACTTGGTTTAATGTCAAAACCAATGATTGTCACATTGCCATTTACACTGCTTTTGCTTGATTTCTGGCCACTTGAACGAATAAAAATATTTAATACAGACAAACAATTGTTCTGCAAAAACTTTATCTATCTTTTAAAAGAAAAAATTCCTCTTTTTGTTCTTACTCTTTTATCAAGCATTATAACATTTTTTGCTCAAAAAAGTGGTGGAGCAATAAATTCTTTTGATTGTTTACCTTTAAAAAAACGCATAGCCAATGCAGCTTTTGCGTATATAAAATATCTTTTTAAAACTATCTGGCCGGATCAGCTTGGTGTTTTTTATCCATATCCAAACATACAACCATGTATAATTATCATTTGCTGTTTTACTATAATATTAATCACTGTTTTTGCTTTGCTAAAAGCTCGTAAATTTTCTTACGTTACAACAGGATGGTTTTGGTATGTTGGTACATTAATCCCTGTTATAGGAATTGTGCAGGTTGGCGAACAAAGTATGGCAGACAGGTATAGCTATATCCCTCTTATTGGAATATTTATCATCATTTCATGGGGAGCATCAGATATAATCAAAAAATTTAATTGTAAAAAGACACTGGCAGGTTTTTTTTCAGTTATTGTAATAACATCGCTTTGTATATGCACCTTTTTTCAACTCTGCTACTGGAAAGATAGTGTAACTCTTTTCAGGCACACTGTAAGTGTAACAGCAAACAACTACACTGCACATTATGTACTTGGCCAGGCATTAAAAGAGCAGAAAAAATTTGACAAGGCAATTTATCATTATAGCCAAACCTTAAAAATAAACCCAGGTTATTATATTGCTCACTTTAACTTAGGAAATACATTTGGACTCAAAGAAAATATAAAAAAAGCAATATATCACTTTGAACAAACTCTGGCCATATGTCCTGAATTTGCCCCTGCCTATTACAACATGGGACAAATTTTTATAAATCAAGAAAAAACAGGTAAAGCAATTTTCTGCTTAAACAAGGCATTATCTATTAATCCATCTATGAAACAAGCTTTATATAATTTATCGTGGATATACTCAACCTGTAATGATGGAAAATTTCGGGATGGCAATATGGCTTTTAAACTGGCACAAAAGCTTTGTGAACTAAATGCGATAGATCAGCCTCTTGCTTTAGATGCTCTGGCTGCTGCATATGCTGAAACAAATCAATTTGATAAAGCTGTTTCAACTGCTGAAAAAGCTTATAATCTCACTTTATTATATAACATAAATGATCTGGCCGCCGATATAAAAAAAAGACTTTTATTATATAAAGCAAAAAAAACTTACAGGCATGCAGATACAATATATTATAAAAATAAAACTGCTTTATGAATATTATGAAATCCAATAAATATCTTAGCCCTGAATTTTTAGTATCACTTGTTCTTATAATAACGTCAATTGCAGCATACTGGAGTCTGCCAGAAAATGACTTTATAAATTTTGATGACTTTAACTATATTGTTGATAACAAATATGTAAATAAAGGAATCACTTTAAAAGGAGTTACATGGGCATTTTCATTTACAGAATCAAACTACTGGCATCCTGTGACCTGGCTTTCGTTAATGCTGGACTGTCATTTATTCGGAGTGCAGCCGGAAGTGCATCATTTAATAAATTTGTTTTTTCATATAGCAACTTCTATTCTTATTTTTCTTGTCTTAACAAAAACTACAAAAATGTTCTGGCAAAGTGCCTTTGTGGCTTTCATGTTTGCTCTGCACCCTGTGAATGTTGAATCTGTTGCATGGGCAACAGAACGGAAAAATGTTTTAAGCGCTTTTTTCTGGATGCTTACAATCTTATTTTATACATATTATGTTAAACGGCCTGACTTTAAAATATATCTTATGGCCATAGTCGTATTTGTCTTAGGGCTTATGTCCAAACCTGTACTTGTAACGCTTCCTTTTGTACTTGTTATTTTAGACTTCTGGCCTTTTCAAAGATTCCAACTGCCTGCTGTCTCTGAAAACAGCAACTTTAAAACCTCAGCTTTTGCATATTTTAAAACATTATTCTCATCAGTTTTTCCTTTAATAAAAGAAAAAATTCCCTTTTTTATTTTCAGTGCAACAACAATTTATATATCTTCTATTTCTGTTAAAAAAATTGGCCTTGTTATATCAACAGAAATGGTGCCATTTCACTTAAGAATAAGCAATGCTATCACTTCTTATATAAAATATATCATGGATTTGCTCTGGCCGCTAAACCTTGCACCTTATTATCCTTTTCCCAGGGAAGTTCCATTATGGCAGATTACAATATCTATTCTTCTTCTTATACTTATCTTTTTTCTCGCATTTAAAAATTTACAAAAAAAACCCTATCTTGTAACAGGCTGGCTATTTTATACAGGAACATTGTTTCCGACTATAGGACTTATGCAGGCAGGACTCTGGCCGGAAATGGCTGACCGTTTTGTATATATACCATTTATTGGCCTATATATCATTATTGCATGGGGTATATATGACATGTTGGCTGAATTTAAACACAAAAAAATAATAATTTCTTTTTCAGCATGCATTGTTCTTATTTTTTTATTTTTAATTACAGTAATTCAAGTCGGTTTCTGGAAAAATTCCGTAACTCTTTTTAGCCATACCATTTCTGTTACTAAAAATAACAGCTCTGCATATTATGGACTGGGACTTGCTTATTTAAAGCAAGAGGATATTGATAAAGCAATATATAATTTCACAAAGTCTTTACAAATAAGCCCTAACTTTCCAATAGCACATTCCAATCTGGCAAATGCTTTTTTCAAAAAAGGAGATTTGAATAAGGCAAAGCAGCATTATTTAACAGTATTAAAATTATCACCAGAACATTATTCGGCAGAATATAACCTTGGCAAACTTTTTTTAAATCAGAAAAAATTCAAACAATCCATATATCATTTTAATAAAATTCTGACTTATAAACCTGATATGATCCAGGCTTTATATAATCTATCCTGGATTTATTCAACCTGCGGAAATGAAAAAATTAGAAATGGTAAGCTGTCATTAAATATAGCTGAAAAGCTGTGCAAAATAACAGGTACAAACCAGCCTCTTTCTTTAGATGCTCTGGCTGCTGCATATGCTGAAACAAATCAATTTGATAGAGCTGTTTCAACCGCTTCAAAAGCTTATAAACTCGCTTTACTATATAACATAAATGATCTGGCTGATGATATAAAAATACGATTAAAATTATATCGAAACAATATACCTTACAGACAACCTTTGTCTATGGAATCACCAATAGCAAATCTACAACAAACAAAAACCACATAACAAGCTCACTTCTGATTTAAAATTTTTATTAAAAAAATATGGAAACTCAACAGTTATTTATATCCAATAATAAAAAACCATACAATAATCTATTAATATGTCTTTTTTTAATAACAGCAATCCTTATTTCCTACTGGCCATTAATGTACAATGATTTTGTTGAATTTGATGATCAGGAATATATTACTGAAAACTCCAATGTTCAGAAAGATTTTTCAATAAAAAGTATTAAATGGGCTTTTACAACATTTCATGCTGCCAACTGGCATCCTGTTACATGGCTTTCTCATATGGCAGACTACAGGCTTTATGGACTAAATGCAAAAGGGCATCATATTACAAGCTTGCTTTTGCATATCTTAAACACGCTTTTACTGTTTCAAATACTTGCAAAACTGACAAACTCCATCTGCAAAAGCGCACTTGTTGCTGCTTTGTTTGCACTTCATCCCCTGCATGTTGAGTCAGTTGCATGGATTGCTGAAAGAAAAGATGTTTTAAGCACATTTTTTGGAATGCTTTCAATAGCTGCATATATTCGCTATGTTAATAATTTGCGCATGCCATACTATTTTCTTACTTTTCTTTTGCTTTGCATAGGGCTTATGGCAAAACCAATGCTTGTTACCTTGCCTTTTATATTACTGCTAATGGATTTCTGGCCCCTTAGGCGTTTTATAAAAACCCCATTTCCATACGCAAAAAAGCAATCATTCAATAAGCTTGTTTATGAAAAAATTCCATTATTTATTCCTGTTATTATTTCATGCGTTTTGACCTTTATTGCACAGCATAAAGCAGGTGCTGTCAAATCACTTGATATATATCCTTTTTATATCAGGCTAGCTAATGCTCTTTTTGCATATGTCAAATACATTTATAAAGCCATATGGCCAGATAATCTGGCATTTTTCTATCCACATGCATATAATTATATTGCAATGTGGGAAATAATCGGAGTGATCATAGTTATCTCATTAGCTGTTCTAATATCAATTCATGCAGCTGACAAACATCCATATTTTTTATTCGGACTGTTTTTTTATCTTATAACACTTATTCCAGTAATAGGTATTATCCAGGTTGGTTCCCAAAGCATGGCAGACAGATATACCTATATACCATTAACAGGTATATTTATTATAATTGCATGGGCCGCATCTGATTTTTTTGCAAAGTTTAAATATCAAAATATTGTTTTTACTATATTTTCATGTATACTTATTATAAGTTGCATAGGAGCTACAAATATTCAGGTTCGACACTGGCAAAACAGCCTGTCTTTGTTCAAACATGCCTTAAATGTAACCAGCAACAACTGGAAAGCACATCACGGTTATGGCCTTGCCCTGTATAACAAGAATAAGGTTGAAGAAGCAATCTTCCATTATAAAGAAACAATCAAAATAAACCCTTACTATGCCAGAGTTTATAACAGTCTCGGCAGTGCTGTTTTTAAAAAAGGGAATATTGAAGAATCAATTTTCCATTATAAAAAAGCGCTGTCCTTAAATCCGAACTCAGCCAGCATCTACAATAATCTTGGAACCGTCCTGATTAAAAAGGGAAATATTAATAAAGCTTATAACTGTTTTTTAAAAGCACTTGAAATAAATCCTGAAAAAGAACAGATTCACCATAACCTTGCAAATGCCTTTTATGTTCACAGAAAGTACAAAAAAGCAATTTTCCATTACAAGCAGGCAATTAAAATTAATCCCCAATATACCACAGCTCACTATAACCTTGGAATTCTTTTTGCCAAACAAAAAAACATTAAAAAAGCGGCACACCATTTTCTTAAAACAATAAAACTAAAACCCGATTATTATAACGCTTACAATGAATTGGGAATTATATATGCCAAACAAAAAAAATACGAAACAGCAAAAACTTTTTTTTTAAAAGCTATACAATTAGAACCTGATGATAATGTATCTGCCAATAATTTAAAAATATTAAAGCAATATATTATATCTGAAAAATGATGTGCTTAAAAATTCATGAAAAATATTTGCCAAATTATAAAAAACCAAAAGTTAATTTTTTTATACCTTTGATAATTTCAATAATCGTATTTGCCTGTTTTGCGCCTGCTTTGTATAACGAATTTGTCTGGGATGATGTTCATAATTTAGTTGAAAACCCCAACTACAAAGGTCTGTCTTTAAATCATTTGTTATGGATGTTTACAACATTTCATGATGCAAACTATCATCCTTTTTGCTGGGTAACTCTTGGCTTTGACTATATTTTATGGAATTTAAATCCTGCGGGATACCATTTTACAAATATTGTTTTTCATGTGCTTAACTCTGTTTTATTCTATCATCTGATTTTATCACTTTTTAGATGGATGCCCTCTTTTACCTCTGTTCAAAACAGCATGCAGATAAGAGTATGTGCAGCTTGCGGAACATTGTTTTTTGCTGTTCATCCTTTAAGAGTAGAAACAGTTGCATGGATTTCTACCCGCGGAGATCTTTTATGCGCTTTTTTTTACATACTTACTATTATGGCATATATTAATATGCGAAATGGAAAAAATTATATAACATGGTTTTTTCTTGCACTATTTTTCTTTGCCTGTTCTTTGCTTTCAAGAGCCTGGGGAATAACTCTGCCAATTGTACTTTTAATATTTGATATATTTTTTTTTAAAAGCTTTATCCTGGCAAAATGGGCAACCATTTCTAAAAATAAAAAAATATTATCAGAAAAAATTCCTTTTACAATAATGGCCGTTTACGCAGGGATTCTGGCTTTTAATGCAAAAAAAGGATCAATGGCGTTGATGGACACGCACACTATGACAGATCGTTTTTTTCAGGCATCTTATGGGTTATGTTTTTATATCTGGAAAACAATTGCGCCTGCTTTGCTTTCACCGCTTTACCCACTGGACAAATCATTCAATCCTTTTACCCTGCAATATATTGTCTGTGCTATGGCAATAACAGGAATTACATTATTATTTTTTATTATGCACAAAAAAAAGCCCTGGGCAATATGTGCCTGGCTTTTTTTTGTTATAACTGTTTCCCCAAACCTTGGCATAGCCCAAAGCGGCCCTCAATTTGCAGCAGACCGCTATACCTATATTTCATGCATGCCTTTTGCAATACTTGTTGGAGCAGGAATACTGAAGTTATGGATATCATGGCCCAAAAAAAAACTGCCGTCATTTAGCTGGCTTAAAACAGTCATAACAACATTTACAGCTCTTTTTTTTCTATCTGTTTTAAGTTTTATACAGATTCCTGTATGGCATGATAACATATCATTGTGGAATAAAGTGCTTAGCTTATATCCTGCAAATGCTCTGGCAGCTGGCAACTGCGGCGCCGCATATCTTGATAAAGGCTATGCAGATAATGCCATAGCAGTGTATAACAAAGTACTTTTGTTTCAACCAAATAAAGCAGATATATATTACAATCGAGGTGTTGCATATCATGATACAGGCGATGTGCAAAAGGCTATAAAAGACTACAATATAGCGATATATTTAAACCCGAACAATGCAAAAATATATTATAACCGCGGTGTTGCATACCAGGATACAGGTGATGTGCAAAAGGCTATAAAAGACTACAATATAGCGATATATTTAAACCCGAATGATTTAAAATCTTATAATAATAGAGGAAGCATAAAAAGAAAAAGAGGCGATTTTGCAGGTGCAATTTCAGATTTTACAAAAGCAATCGAAATTCAACCTGGCATTGCAAAAATATATTTTAATCGTGGAGAAAGTATGCTTGCTATCAAAAAATTTAAACAGGCTATTACAGATTTTTCCAAAGCACTTGAAATTGCTCCTTTTAACTGGCCAAAACGAACTATTACAGAAAAGCTTTTAAAAAATGCTGCAGCAAGTAAAAACACTGAAAAAAGATAAAACAGAGTTTCTAATTGACACCCCCAATTTATCCATCATAGTTCCCTGTTACAAAGAAGCTTTAAATATATACAATCTTACAACACAGATTAAGCATTTTGTGACCCCGGCTGTAAATAAATGGGAGTTAATTATTATAGACGATAACAGCCAAGACGCCATCATACATATCTGTGATAAATTGAAAAAAACAGGCTTTCCTGTTAAGCTTATTATAAGAAAAGGAAAGAGAGGACTTGCAAGTGCTGTGCTTGAAGGATTTAAACATGCCAGGGCTGATGTATTGATGGTTATGGATGCTGATCTTTCTCATCAGCCTTGTACGATCCCTGTATTTTATAATACAGTTATAAACGGAGCTGATTTTGTTATAGGATCACGATATATAAATGGCGGGAAAACTGACGACAAATGGACTTTTTACAGATACATTAACTCAAAATTTGCGTCACTGCTCGCCAAACCACTTGTCTCAGTAACTGACCCCATGTCAGGTTTTTTTGCGCTGCACAGATCATTATTGGAACGCTGCGAAAATATTGTCACAATCGGATATAAAATTGCGCTTGAGCTTATTGTAAAAAGCAAACCTGAAAATCTCAAAGAAATTCCAATATACTTTCGTTCACGTACAAAAGGAAAAAGCAAATTAACAATAAAACAGCAGTTTTTATACCTTTATCATCTTTTAACTTTATATAAGGCAAGGTATATAAAATAAAATGTACAAAAATAAAAAAGTAATTGTTGTAATGCCCGCATATAATGCGGCTTTAACATTGAGAAAAACTTATGAAGAAGTTATGTCGCAGGATATTGTTGATCTTATTATTGTAGTAGATGACAAAAGCGTGGATAAAACTGTGTCCATAGCCAAAACACTTCCCAAAACCATTCTGCACACCCATGAGACAAACCTTGGTTATGGCGCGAACCAGAAATCGTGTTATAAAATAGCTCTAAATGAAGGCGGCGATATCATCATTATGGTTCATCCTGATTATCAGTATACACCAAAACTTATACCTGCAATGGCTTCTCTTATAGGAAATGACCTTTATCAATGCGTAATTGGCTCAAGGATTCTTGGTGGATATGCCTTAAAAGGAGGAATGCCTGTCTGGAAATATATCGCAAACAGATTTCTGACTTTTTCTGAAAATATTATGCTGGGAGCAAAGCTTTCCGAATATCACACAGGATACAGGGCTTTTTCCAAAAAACTTTTAAAACAGCTTCCCCTGGATTCAAATTCCAATGACTTTGTATTTGACAACCAAATGGTTGCACAAATCCTTTGGTTTGGTTATACTGTTGCTGAGATCAGTTGTCCAACAAAGTACTTTCTTGAAGCTTCGTCAATAAACTTGGGAAGAAGCATCAAATATGGTTTTGGATGCCTTTTTACAGGGCTTACATACAGACTGACAAAAATGAAGTTAATAACTTCAAAACTGTTTCCCCAAATATAAAATCAATATATCAAATACTATTTTGATGCTTTTTAAAAAAATGCGATATTTTATTATAAATGGATAAAAACAACATAATATCAATCTGTGTGCCTGTTCACAATGAGCAGGAAAATATAGAACCACTTTATATTAATCTTACCAATGTGATAGAGTCAATAAAGGCTGATTTTGAAATAATTATGGTCAATGACGGATCATGTGATAAGTCCGGGGATATACTTGATAGTCTTGCAAAGCGAGACAGCAGAGTAAAGGTAATTCATTTATGTCGCAACTTCGGTCAATCATGTGCAATGATGGCCGGGTTTGACCATGCATCAGGCGATATTATCATTGCCATGGATGGGGACAATCAGAATGATCCGGCTGATATTCCAAGGCTTCTGGATCAAATCCATAAGGGGTATTCTGTTGTAAGTGGATGGAGAAAAAACAGAAAAGATGCAAAAATTTCCAGGATACTACCATCAAAAATTGCCAACTGGATAATATCAATTGTTACCGGCGTAAAGCTGCATGATTATGGTTGTTCATTAAAAGCGTACAAAAAACAAGTAATAAAAAATGTTAAACTATATGGAGAAATGCACAGATTTTTACCTGTTTTATCCTTCTGGCAAGGCGCTAAAGTAACAGAAATTGTTGTAAATCATCAACCAAGACAATTCGGCGATTCACATTACGGAATGTCACGGGTAGTCAAAGTTTTACTTGATCTGGCTCTTATCAGGTTTTTAGATAAATATCTGAAATATCCTATTCATCTTTTTGGAGGTATTGGTTTGATAAATATGCTGCTTGCATTTATCTCCTTTGCTTTAATGCTGTATTACAAGATTTGGGGTGGAAAAACATTTATTGAGACGCCTCTGCCAACTCTTGTTGTACTTTTCGGTATCATGGGCGCTATGTCTGTATTACTTGGAATTGTTGCTGAAATTGTAATGAGAACCTATTATGAATCCCAGGAGCAAAAGCCCTATCTTATTGACCGTACATTAAATATTTAAGATGGAGTTATATGTGTGGAATATGCGGTTTTACAGGAAAAGGAAGTAGCAAAGATTTAAAAAAAATGACACATGCGATTTTTCACAGAGGCCCGGACCAAGAAGGCCTCTGGCATGACAACTCTAAAGCTGTATATCTTGGCCACACAAGGCTGTCGATTATAGATATTAAAGATGGAACACAACCCATGTGGACGCATGATCAAAGTATAGGTGTTATTTTTAATGGAGAGATATATAATCATAAAACACTTCGGGATGAACTTGTCAAAAATGGCCATAAATTTTTCACGGATCATTCAGATACAGAAGTACTTCTACATGGTTACCGGCAGTGGGGGAGCAAACTTCCTGATAAACTTAACGGTATGTGGGCATTTGCGATTTATGATAAAAAAAAAGAGCGACTTTTTATAAGCCGCGACAGGTTTGGTAAAAAACCCCTTTTTTATTGCCTGCAGGATAAAATCTTTGCATTTGCCTCGGAACTAACCTCCCTTATCAGTCACTCCCTGATAAAGGCATCTGTTTCCAAAAAAAGTCTTAAAAAATATTTTGCCTTTGGATATATACCTGCTCCAAACTCCCTTTATCACAGGATTTATAAACTTCCTGGAGGATGCAACCTTTTATTTGATTTAAACAATTTTTCAATAAAGATCGAAAAATACTGGGATTTTATTTTAGAACCTTTTCAAATAATTCCTGAAAATCCTGAAAAAGTGTGGGGAGAAGAGCTACAATTTTTGCTTAAAAAAGCCGTACAACAAAGGCTGATAAGCGATGTGCCCCTTGGGCTCTTTTTAAGCGGTGGTATTGACTCATCAGCTATCACAGCTTTTGCATGCAGTGCAATGGGCAATAAAAAGCTTAAAACTTTTTCAATCGGTTTTGAAGAACAAAGTTTTGATGAATCAAAATACGCAAAAAGCATAGCTAATCTTTTTAATACAGATCATCATCAAAAAATACTCTCCATAAAACGTGGTTTGGATATACTGCCTGAGATAACAGCCCTTTTGGATGAGCCCATGGGCGATAGCTCACTTATTCCAACCTATATGCTTGCAAAAGAGACAAAAAAACACGTTACAGTTGCCCTTGGCGGAGATGGAGGTGATGAGCTTTTCGCAGGATATGATCCTTTTAGAGCCCTGAATATGGCAAAAATATACAGCGCTCTTGTTCCCCGCCCGGTTCACAGAGCTATCCGCATGATGGCCGGCCTGCTTCCTGTCTCCCATGGAAATATGAGTTTTGATTTTAAGTTAAAGCGCACCTTAAGAGGTCTTTCCTATACCAAAAAGCTTTGGAATGCTGTCTGGCTTGGTACGCTTGAGCCAGAAGAAATTGACGAACTGTTTAACGAGGAAACAGATATAGAGGAAGTTTATTCTGAGGCAATTGAATATTGGGATGCCTGTCCTCAGGACAACCTTGTTGACAAAACACTCCAGTTCTACACTAAGCTTTATCTGCAAGATGAAATCCTGATTAAAGCGGACAGAGCAAGTATGATGAATTCCCTTGAGGTCAGGTCACCATTTCTTGATATTGATCTTGTTGATTTTGTCAGAAAAATTCCTAATAACTGGAAATACAGAAACGGCCAGACTAAATATATCCTGAAAAAAGCACTTGAACCTGTATTGCCTGACAGCATTTTATATCGCCCCAAAAAAGGCTTTGGCGTTCCTGTTGGAAGCTGGTTAAAAAAAGAATTGCTCAATATTGATTCTGTAGAATCAAACCAATGCCTGAATATATCCTTTGTCCAAAAAAAAATATTTGAACATAGAAAAAATAAAGTAGACCACAGGGCTTTTTTGTGGAATTACTGGTTGCTGAATAAGTTTTTGTAGAAACTTTTGCATAGCATTATTAACCTTTAAGATATGTCAGTAAAAAAATATGTTCGACAGGCTGCTTGCGGAATGAAAATTTTTTCAAGTTCAAAACGGAAAATAAATTTGACCGCAGGCATACGTGTAGTATTTAAGAGGATCAAATTAATTTTCTAACGCAGAAATTAGATAAATTGCGTTTTGTAACAGCCTGTCGGCATAGTCCCTTTGCCTGTTTTTTGTGAAAAATGCCGACCTGTGGCTCCGCTGTAAAAAAAATGATTGATAGATATGATATCCTCAATAATAAGCATAGCAGTTTTGCTGATGATGCGCGTCATT
>Ga0209345_10000973_pt1 | contig 36613 bp, 39 predicted proteins | sample Cruoilmetagenom7_FD_187294 | JGI IMG/M metagenome (GOLD analysis project Ga0209345, IMG submission 187294) | Oil polluted marine microbial communities from Coal Oil Point, Santa Barbara, California, USA - Sample 7 (SPAdes) (version 2) | ecosystem: Environmental > Aquatic > Marine > Oil seeps ...
CACCGAAAGTAATGGCGGCTGCGGCGCAGGCCGTGATGTTTGCGAAATGATTCTAGAGGCCAAGGGCAAACTGCATGATATGTTGCAATCTTATATCAGCGCATAATTCTGGCCGTGCTGATAATAGCTTTTATTTTTTTACTAAATTTAAATTAAGCACAATTAACGCCTAACCTATTAAAAAATATGCGAACCTATATTACGCTAGCTATATTTATTATGATTGCTATAGGCAGTTTCTGGCTTTTACAAGACCAGACTCAGGACACCATCATAGATAAAGAGACAGATAAGCACTTTCCTGATTACTTTATGGAAAATTTTTCCATTACAAGCATGAATAAGCAGGGCCAGCCGGAATACGTACTAAAAGCAGTGAAAATGCTGCACTTTGCAGATAATGATAGCGCAGAGCTCGAACAGCCTTTTTTAAATATTAAACAGGGTAATCGAGATATTACACTCCACGCATCGCGTGCTGTTTTTTTAAGACAAGAAAATATTATCTATCTGCATGATAAAGTTATTATTCACCGTGCGGCATCAAAAAATCAAAGTGAACTTTCTATTCATACCGACTACCTAAAGGTAGATACTGAAACACATATTGCCGAAACGAATCTAGCTGCCCAGGTTAAAACGCCAGAAGCAGAAATAAACTCAATTGGGCTATTACTGGACAATAAACAGGGCATACTCAAACTACAATCGCAGGTTAAGGGCACTTATGAAGCGACTAAATAACGGATTACTAAAAAAGACTTTAGTGCTTGTTTCTGCACTATTATTCTGTGCTGCGCCATTAGCGAAATCGACAGATAATAGCGCTCCTTTAAATATTGAAGCTGACAAACTTGAAATGCATGAAAAAGATAGCACTAGCATTTACCATGGAAACGTAAAAATAACTAAAGGCAGCTTAAAAATAACCGGTGATAAAATTGTAATTAAAAATAAAAATGGCAAGCTACACAAAATTCAAATTAACGGCAAACCTGCAACCTTCTATCAATTAAATGACCTTAATGAAACAATAAGTGCAGAAAGTCATTTCATGGATTATAAAGCCAACACCGGCATACTAGAGCTGAAGCAAAAGGCCTTACTCCTAAAAAGCAAAAACCGTTTTAGTAGTGAACATATTATTTACGACACACTTAAAGATATAGTAAAAGCTGGCAAAGAGAACTCAGCCACTACTCAAGAAACTCCCAGGGTGAAAATAACCATATACCCTGAAAACAAAAAAACAAACTAAAATAAGCCATATTTATGAATATTCTTCGCGCCGACAACATGGTTAAACGCTTTAATAAGCGCACGGTAGTTAACGATGTATCAATAACAGTGAAAAGCGGTGAAGTCGTTGGGCTACTGGGCCCGAATGGCGCGGGCAAAACCACTAGCTTTTATATGATGGTAGGGCTAATCCCCGTAAATAAGGGACATATTTCTTTAAACGAAAAAGATATCACACATTTACCCATGCACAGTCGTGCAAAGATGGGCATAGGCTACTTACCTCAGGAAGCATCTGTGTTTCGTAAACTAACAGTCGCTGAAAATATTCTGGCTATATTACAAACTCGCCCTGAACTAAATGATAAACAACGTGATTTATTATTACAAAACCTGCTAGATGAGCTACAGATAGATCATATTCGTGATAACACTGGCATCAGCCTGTCTGGTGGCGAACGTCGCCGTGTAGAAATTGCTCGCGCTCTGTCAGCTGAGCCCGAATTTATCTTGCTTGATGAACCCTTTGCCGGTGTAGACCCCATCTCTGTACTGGAGATTCAACGCATTATTAAACAATTAACCGAAAAAGATATTGGCGTACTAATTACCGACCATAACGTACGTGAAACATTAGGTATATGTGAGCGTGCCTACATATTAAGCTCAGGAGAGGTCATCGCTGAGGGTAGTCCACAGGTCGTTTTACAAGACCAACAAGTGAAAGATGTTTATCTAGGTCAAAATTTTAGTCTATAAGTTAAGTTATACTCTGAGTCGTGAATAGTGGTTGTAGTTAACAGGTTGCTGCTTTAGGTTATTGGTTGGATATAGCGAATTAAATAATCTTACCAATAATATGGGATCTGTTTCTACTGCATACAAAGTCTATTAGTTTTAATTGGTATTATTATATGGCACAATATCTGCTTATCGCTGAAAATTTAAGTACACTGTAGGAAAACATAAGAAGTTTTAATTTAAAAGAATGAAGCAATCCCTACAACTACGCATTGGTCAATCGCTGACCATGACTCCTCAGCTGCAACAGGCTATACGCCTATTGCAATTGTCTACATTGGAATTACAGACTGAAATTCAGGAAGTCCTGGAATCCAACCCCATGCTGGAAATTGAAGAAGAGCGCTCATCTTCAGACCCCCTGGAAGACAGCAAACAAAAATCCGATGAAACCGTTACCAGTGAGCAAAGCAACAGCGATGGCTCGGATATTAATGACATACAAAATGATGCCGCAGCGCAGGATGTAGACCTCAATTCTCAAGATATACCTGATGAGCTTCCGGTAGATTCCCAATGGGATGATATTTATGAGCCAACAATGACTACAAGCTCGTCTACATCAGGTGATGATGACAAAGCCCGTGAGTTTCTTGAAAATCAAAGCAACACTGATGGTGCACTTATTGATCATTTATTAGATCAACTTCTGGTCACCACCATGAGTGATATAGACAGAACAATTGGCCTGGCAATTATTGATGGCATTGATGAAGACGGTTATCTACAGGAATCAGTGGAAGAAATACACTCCGGCCTGGTTGATGAGCTTGAGATTGAACTAGATGAAGTTGAAGCAGTATTACGCTTGATTCAGCATTTTGACCCTATTGGCGTAGCTGCGCGTGATTTAAAAGAATGCCTGCTACTGCAGATGGAACCCTTTGACGTTAACGAGTACCCAGTTCTTAAAAAGGCCCGTCAAATAATCAAAGACCATCTAGATTTATTAGGTAGTCATGATTATGCAAAGCTCAAACGATATAATCGTATTAGTGATGATGAGTTAGCTGATATCATTAAGTTTATTCAGACTCTGAACCCCAAGCCTGGTGGCAATATTAGTCACTCATCCACACAATACGTGGTGCCTGATGTATTTGTCACTAAAGCAGATAGTCGCTGGAATGTCAGGCTGAATGGAGAGACTGCGCCTAAACTACGCATTAATCCAACCTATGCATCCTACATACAACGTGGAAAGCAAAGTGATGACAATGCTTTCATGAAAAATAATATGCAGGAAGCGCGTTGGTTTATTAAAAGTTTACAAAGTCGCAATGAAACGCTTATGCGTGTTGCAACATCTATTGTTGAACATCAACGCACGTTTCTCGACTATGGTGAAGAAGGCATGAAGCCACTGGTATTACGTGAGATCGCAGAAGAGCTCGAACTGCATGAATCCACCATTTCCAGAGTCACCACACAAAAATATATGCATACACCTAAGGGTGTATTTGAATTCAAATACTTCTTTTCCAGTCATGTGAGTACTTCAGATGGCGGGGAATGCTCAGCTACGGCCATACGAGCCATGATTAAAAAGCTGATAGAAGCTGAAGAGCCCAGAAAGCCATTAAGTGACAATAAAATTGCCAACTTACTGGTTGATCAGGGCATAAATGTGGCGCGTAGAACCGTGGCAAAATATCGTGAAGCCATGATGATACCACCCTCTAATGAACGTAAACGCCTATAGGGCATAACCGCACTAAGGAGTCCTTATGCAACTCAATTTAACTGGACACCACATAGAAATTACCGATTCACTTCGTAGCTATGTAGATGAAAAAATGGAACGCATTGAGCGTCACTTTGACAAGGTCACTAATACTCATGTGATTCTTACTGTTGAAAATGTACGTCATAAAGCTGAAGCGACTATCAATATGCGCGGCAATAATATCTTTGCAGAAAGCACAGAAGATAACATGTACGCGGCAATTGACAGTCTTACGGACAAACTTGACAGACAAGTTAAAAAACATAAGGAAAAAATAACTGATCATCATCAAAAAGATACTGTCCCGACCCTTGATATTGAAGATTAAGAACTATGGAAATCAATCAGCTAATTACGCCTGATCGAGTTAAATGCCTGAGCGGCATTAGCAGCAAGAAGCGTGCGCTTGAATCACTTAGCCAGCTACTTGGCTCAGGCGCAATTGGTGTTGATTCCATTGATATTTTTCATCAACTCATCGAACGTGAACGCCTGGGCTCAACGGGCCTGGGTCACGGCGTCGCCTTACCCCACGGGCGACTTTCATCGGAACAAAGCGCCTCAGCGAACGCAGAATTAACCCTGGGCTGCTTTATAAAATTAGATAAGGGCGTCGACTTCGATAGCATCGATAATAATCCTGCAGACTTACTCTTTGGTTTACTGGTTCCAGAACATTGCACTGATGTTCACTTACAAATTTTAGCTTCCCTGGCAAAAATGTTCAGCGACACTGGATTTTGCGAGAAACTACGCGAGAGCCAGACAGATGAAGAGCTTTATGCACAACTTAACGGTTGGGCGCGGACACACCAGGCCGCATCCTGATCACAGGTAAATCCAGCATGCTTGAACAACTAACACCTCTGGATTTATATCACTATCTGCAAAAAAACATTGATCTAAAATGGCTTGCAGGCAAAGCCTATTCAACACGCGTTATTAAAAAATCCTTACACCTTAATCAACAATCAACACTGGTTGGGCACCTAAATTTAATTCACCCTAATAGAATTCAGGTAATCGGGAAAAGAGAGTGGCAATACCTTAATAAGCTTAGCCAACAATCAAATCGCTCTCTTAGCGAAATTTTTTCACGACGCACTGCCGGTATTGTTTTCTCTAATGGGCAAACGGTTCCAGAAGAAATAATTAAACTTGCCGATGAAAAAATGACACCCTTATTTCAAACCGATTTAAATAGTGGTGACTTTATTGATTCAATGCGATATTACCTATCTGAGTTTCTGGCCGAAAAAATAACCTTACACGGTGTATTTATGGAAGTAATGGGTAGCGGCATATTGATAACCGGTGAAAGCAGCATTGGTAAAAGTGAACTTGCATTAGAACTCATTACACGTGGACACCGGCTAATCGCAGACGATGCCCCCATATTTACTCGCATAGGCCCAAACCTGTTAGACGGAAGCTGTCCTGATGTGCTAAAAAACTTTATGGAAGTGAGAGGGCTAGGCGTTCTGGATATTCGAGCCATGTACGGTGACAATGCAATTAAACCAAATAAATATCTACGACTGGTTATTCATTTAGAGCGTATGACACTTGAAGAGCAACATCAACTAGATAGGCTTTATGGTTCTCGCTCCATTAAAACTATTCTTGAAGTACCTATTTCTGAAATAAAATTACCCGTTGCCTCAGGTCGAAATCTTGCGGTAATGGTAGAAGCCGCTGTACGTAACCATATACTGATTGAAAATGGACATAATGCCAGTGATGAATTCATCCAAAGACAGCAGCAACATATGAATGCAAAATAAAAATCGTCGTTTATCACAGCAGGCAGCTTAGAAGAATTTAGTTTTTTAACGGACGACCAATAACTAAAAACATAAGCAACATCCCTGCGTGCTAAAATATAAAGTACAATAAAAAAATAAAAAACATGAAACTAATTATTATAAGCGGTTTATCAGGCTCTGGAAAAACAGTAGCCTTACACACTTTAGAAGATGAGGGATTTTATTGCGTCGACAATTTTCCCTTAGGCCTTCTAACGAGCTTTACAGATCACTTAAGTAGTCAGCAAATACAAATCTATGAAGATATAGCTGTAGGTATAGATGCACGTAGTGGTGCAAATGATTTGAAATGTTTTAATCAAATAATTCAAACTATAAAAAACAAGAACATTGAAATTGAAGTCGTTTATTTCCAGGCTGAAATTAACGAACTAATAAAACGTTTTAGTGACACACGTCGTCGCCACCCACTTACACAAAAAGGCATTCCATTAGCGGAAGCAATCGATATAGAAAGAAACCTGTTATTACCTATTGCTCAAGATGCTGACCTGTCTCTGGACACAACACACACCAATGTACACCAACTCCGTGCACTGGTAAAAGACCGGATTATCTCTCGCCCTAACAAAGAACTTTCCATACTTTTTCAGTCTTTTGGTTTCAAACACAATACCCCTACTGACTCTGATTTTGTATTTGATGTACGCTGTCTTCCCAACCCCCACTGGGAGCCCTCACTACGCGCATTAACTGGACAAGACCCAGAAGTACAAGAATTTTTCAAGCGACAAGATGATGTAGCCGATATGTTTAATCATATTCGAAATTTTATGGAATACTGGATACCCAAGTTTGCCGAGCAAAGCCGTTATTACTTAACCGTATCAATTGGCTGCACGGGAGGCCAACACCGTTCTGTTTATATTGCTGAACAACTAAATAATTATTTTCGTGGAAAATACTCCGGCGTTTCCTTACGCCACAGAGAGATGGAATAGCAACATGAGTGTCGGATTATTACTTATTACCCACGAAGGCATTGCATCAAGCCTGTTAGATACGGCTACGAAAATGCTAAATGCCTGTCCACTGGCTACCCGCACACTGGAAGTTCCACTCGATACGCCCGTTGCAGATATTTTAACCCAGGCAAAGGGCTATATAGATATGCTCGATACAGGCAATGGAGTACTAATTCTTACTGATATTTATGGCTCCACACCAGCTAATATAGGCAAACAACTTAGTAATGACTTTAAATGCACACTTGTCGCAGGAATCAACCTACCCATGCTTGTTCGAATATTAAATTACCCACAGCTCAACATAGAGAACATGGCATTAAAAGCAGTTAGTGGCGGTCACGACGGTATTTTATTATGCGAATGCCAGGATAATAAAATAGTATGAAGCAAGTAAGTCAGGATATTGAAATAATAAACAAACTAGGATTACATGCAAGGGCAGCTGCGAAATTTGTCAATATTGCCTCTGGATATTCAAGCCATGTAGATGTAGAAAAAAGCGGTCAACGTATTAATGGCAAAAGCATTATGGGTGTTATGATGTTAGCTGCAGGCAAAGGCAGTATTATTACATTGCATATTGAAGGTGATGACGCTACGCAATGCACAAGTGCCCTTACCAATTTAATTAATAATCGATTTGATGAGGATGAATAAATAATGCCCTCTACACTTCAAGGCATCGGTGTTTCTAAAGGTATTTGCATAGGCCATGCTTATGTGTATTATCGTGAGCTGCCTGAAGTTTTAGAATATTCAATCTCAAAGTATGATGCAGACAATGAAGTTAAACGCTTCGAAGATGCACGCATCCAGGCACAACTTCAATTAGAAAACATTAAAAACACCATATCCAGCGACACCCCCCCCGACATAACATTATTTATCGATACGCATTTACTGATGCTCGAAGATCCCGTTTTATATGAAGACACAGTTAGTCATATACATGCACGTTTATGTAATGCCGAGTGGGCTTTACAGGTACAAGTTGAACGAATTGTAAAAGTCTTCGACGATATGGATGATCCATACTTAAAGACCCGTAAAGACGATATCATTCATGTGACAGAACGTATTCAGCGTTGCCTTATGAATGAACCAGACATCAATCATAGCGAAGAAAAACTCGAAACCGATAAACTCGGTGCACATTTAAAAAATCGCATTATTGTTGCTGATGATTTAACGCCGGCTGATATGCTATTAATGCAACATCAAAAAATTGCCGGTTTTATAACCGAATATGGTGGAACCTTATCACATACAGCCATACTAGCTCGAAATCTTGGTATCCCAGCTATTGTAGGTGTGCATAATGCAAAACAGCTAGTACAGGCGAATGAAAAAATTGTACTTGATGGAAACACTGGCACAATTCACATAGACCCTGAAAAAAAAGCATTAAGTAATTTCAAAAGTTTAATCAGGGATGAACGTCAACGACGAAAAAATCTATTTGAATTAAAAAACAAACCCGCACAAACAAAAGATGGTTTAAAAATAAATTTACACGGTAATATAGATCGGCCAGCTGATGTTCGAGCATTACGCCAATATGATCATACGGGTGTTGGTTTATACAGAACTGAAATGTTATTTATTGAGCATAATCAGTTACCCAGTGAAGAAGAACAATTTGATACCTATCGTCGTGCGCTACGCTCCCTTAAGGGGCACCCCCTAACCATTCGAACAATTGATTTAGGTGCCGATAAAGAGCTTGCTGACACAACACAACATGGCCCATTAGTACATAACCCAGCTTTAGGTTTACGTGCAATACGTCGCTGCTTAAATGACCCTTCAATTTTTTTACCACAGATTAAAGCTATTTTGCGTACCGCAGGCTATGGCCCGGTTTGCATGATGATCCCAATGATCAGCTGCATATCTGAACTAGAGCAAACATTTGAACTCATTGAACAGGCGAAATCAGAATTAAAATCTCGCCGAATACGTTTTGATCCAAACTTACCAATCGGAGCGATGATTGAAGTACCATCAGCGGCTCTGGTGGCTGATAGCCTGGCAAAAAAACTGGATTTTTTATCTATCGGTACCAATGATTTAATTCAATACACCCTGGCCTTTGACCGTATTGACGATGAAGTAAGCTATTTATACAACCCATTACATCCCGCTGTTTTAAAACTTATTCAAATGACACTTAATGCCGGTGTGTCACAGGGTATTCGTGTTTCCATGTGTGGTGAAATGGCATCAGACACACAATACACACGCTTATTACTTGGCATGGGCTTACACTGTTTCAGTGTACAGGCCAACAGTTTGCTCGACGTTAAACGTATAATAAACCACAGTGAAATAGCTAAACTACGTCCATTAACAGAAAATATTTTAGGTTTATCTGATCCTCGGGAAATCAAACAAGCCGTTGAAGAATTAAACAGGCGCTTCTCTTAAAAAAATTATTACAACAAAGTATGCTTTACTTAGCTGATAACTTGTTAAGCTCCGACTTGTGACTTTAAACTACACTTAACATCAATACTTCGCTAAACTCCGAACAATAATCAAACCATGCACCGGGCTGAAAAACATGGTAGACAGCACAGACATCACAGAAAAAACAGAACAGCAACTACTGACTTTGTCAGAGGCGCTAGAAACAGGCACCCTGCATCATGCAGAAGGCATGTTGAATGCCCTGCATCCGGCTGAAATTGCTCATCTTATTGAATCGCTGCCCTCCAATGAACGCCTGGTCGTCTGGCCGCTGATTTCACAAGAGCTGGAAGCCGAAGTCCTTATAAATCTGGGTGATGAAATTCGCTTAGGTTTAATTAAAAATATGTCTCCAGAGCAACTGGTTCAAGTTGCCGAAGACCTGGAGGTCGATGACTCTGCCGACTTTGTTCAATCCCTCCCTGACACTGTCATAGATCAGGTATTACATTCCCTGGATAGCCAGCACCGTAAGCTGCTTGAGTCAGTACTTTCCTTCCCGGAAAACAGTGCTGGCGGCATGATGAACACTGATACCATCACCATACGCCCAGAGGTTACACTGGACGTGGTATTACGCTATCTACGCTTACTTGGTGATATACCAAAACAGACCGATCATCTTATTGTCGTCGATAGAGATAACCGCTATCTGGGTATATTACCCTTGTCACAACTGCTCATTAATGAACCCGATAATACAGTCGAAGATATAATGGATGACAAAATTGCTGCCATTCCATCTGATATGCAAGACAACGATGTTGCAATGGTGTTTGAAGATCTAGATCTAATATCTGCCCCCGTAATTGATGGCAATGATATGTTATTAGGTCGAATCACAGTTGATGACGTAGTTGACGTTATACGTGACGAAGCTGATCACTCCGTATTAAGTATGGCTGGTTTAAATGATGAAGAAGATTTATTTTCCCCAGTTCTTCCTAGCTCTCAACGTCGAGCTATCTGGCTAGGTATTAACCTCATAACTGCTTTTCTCGCCTCCTGGGTAGTAAGCAATTTCGAAACCACTTTGGAAAGGGTCGTCACCGTAGCCATATTAATGAACGTAGTGGCCAGCATGGGCGGTATCGCCGGTAGCCAAACCATTACACTGGTTATCCGCAGTATGGCTTTAGGGCAACTCAGCCGTAGCAACCGGCGCTGGGTCTTTAATAAAGAAGTTATGGTCGGGCTCTTTAACGGCGTAATTTGGGCGGCCGTTGTCGCACTTATCGCAACCTTCTGGTTTAATGATTACTCTGTCGGCCTGGTAATTGCTGCTGCGCTGGTAATTAACCTGATTTTTGCCGCCGGATCAGGTGTAGCCATTCCCATTATTTTGAAAAAACTTCATATTGACCCAGCTATAGCAGGTAGTGTGATTTTAACCACTATCACAGATATAGTAGGATTATTTGCATTCCTGGGGCTTGCCACTATCTTTCTTCTCTGACGCGATTTATATAGGCATATAAAAACGCTATTTAAACTCTTAAAATACGCATCTCTGGTAACAAAGCCAACATAATAAGCTCTGTATATATTATTAGCTTTAGCTGGCATGCATTGCCTCTGCCCGATTGAGTCAAAACTTCTATCAAAGCATATGAAATATAGAATATTTTTCGCTATAATCCATGCCTCCTTACATTAAGCACTGTCAATCATATGAAATTTATTGAAACTCGCGGTAATGATGGCCAGCACCCTAGCCATGTTAATTTTTCTGAAGCTATTCTAGGCCCCATTTCCTCATTTGGTGGTATCTACTCACCAGAGTCGCTTCCTGAACTGGGACAAAGTTTCCTACAAAATCACCTCGAAGCAGATTACAAAACACTTGCCCGCGATTTATTAGCCGCATTTGAAATAGACATAGACCAGGACGTGATTGAAAAAGCCCTGAGTCTATATGATGATTTTGATGACAGTAACAACCCGGTACCCGTAAAAAAAGTTTATGATGACCTTTATGTAAGTGAGCTTTACCACGGACCTACCCGTGCATTTAAAGATATGGCACTGCAACCTTTTGGCACGGTATTATCTTCACTGGCAAAAAAACGCAATGAAAACTACTTAATACTTGCCGCCACATCTGGCGATACCGGCCCAGCCGCATTAGAAACATTTAAAAACAAAGACAACGTACAAGTTGCCTGTATGTATCCAGATGGTGGCACTTCTGATGTACAACGCTTACAAATGGTAACAGAGGACGCAAGCAACCTTAAAGTAATTGGCATACACGGTGATTTTGATGATGCACAAAGCGCTTTGAAACATCTGTTAGGTTCAGATACTTTTAAGAAAAAATTACAGGAAAAAAACATCTTCCTATCTGCAGCTAACTCAGTAAATTTTGGGCGTATAATTTTTCAAACCATTTACCATATACATTCTTATCTGGAACTGGTTCGTCAGGGCGCTATTACATTAGGTGATAAAGTTTATTTAAATGTACCCAGTGGTAATTTTGGCAATGCATTAGGCGGCTACTATGCGATGAAAATGTGTTTACCTGTTGAAAAAATATTAATAGCCTCTAATAACAACAATATCCTTACTCAACTTATTAAAACTGGCACATACGACTTACGCAATAAATCGGTTATTGCAACCACCTCGCCTGCTATGGATATTTTAAAGTCATCTAATATCGAACGTGTACTTTTTGATTTGTTTGGTGAAGTACGCACAAAAGAGCTCATGCAAGAACTTGATAACAACAACCACTATCAACTAAGTAATTCTGAGCTAGAAAAATTACAAAGTTTTTTTGTCGCTGACTACTGCAATGATGAAGAAGGTAGAAAATACATCAAAGATGCTTTTTCAAATGGTTATCTAATGGATCCGCACACTGCGACCTGCTTTAAAGCCTATGACACCTGCAGAGATAAACCCTTAAAAACTATTGTTTACTCAACTGCAGAATGGACTAAATTCTCGCCCGTCATAGCAAATGCATTAACAGGTGAAATTGATACTAATGACATTGATGCATTGAAATCAATTGCAAAAGAAGCAAACATTGAAATACCTGATGTTATTAATGATCTGTTTGAAAAAGAAATCACTCAGAAAACAGTCATCGATAAAGAAAACATTGAAGCTGAAATACTTTCGTTTCTTTAGCTTTTAATTAAACAGCATTAAAAATAGCGGGGCTTTAACAAGATTAAAATTAAAGCTCCGCTCACGCATACTCAATAACTATATTCAATTACCGTGTTACTCAGCAGGCATTTCTGAATATTTCAAACTATTTTTGAACATCTTGTGAGCAGGACTCCTGCATATCAGTACTTAAAGCTGGGGTAATATAATATCCCTGCGCCATATCACACCCCATAAGATCTAATTTCTCGAATATTTCTGCATTTTCCACGCCCTCAGCAACAACCCTCACATTCAACTCATGGCCAAGCATAATGCAAGTTTTTACACATCTATTAAATACACATTAGTTTGTGTCTTCAGCATCTCAATCTAGCATCTCTCGTATCTTGTTAGCTAATTCAGGTCTTGAATAAGGTTTATTTAGTATATCAAATGGAAAGGTGGCACGACCATTACCGATAAGCGCTTTTTGAGTATGCCCCGAAGTAAGTAGTATTTTTATTTGTGGATACGTTACGGTTACCTGCTCTGCAAGCTCATAACCATTAACCCCCCCGGGCATCACCACATCACTAAAGAGTAAATCAATATTTTGATTTTTTTCCAACACATCTAGTGCCATCTTTCCGTTGCTGGTTGCTAATACAGAGTAACCTAAAGTCTCTAGTATTTCTTTAGCCAGCCCACGCAAACCCTCTTCATCATCTACGATCAGAATAGTCTCTTTGCCTTTTAAAATTAGTTCACTCTTCTTTTCACTAGATCCTATGCTAACTTCTGACTTTAACGATGCCTTAGGTAAATAAATACTAAAAGTTGTCCCTTCACCAACTTCAGAGTGAACTTTAATATGCGCCTGTGACCTTTCGATAAACCCGAACACCATGGCAAGTCCTAATCCGGTTCCACTGCCCTCTGCTTTTGTAGTATAGAAGGGTTCAAATATATGCTGCTGTTGCTCAGGCGTAATTCCTTCACCATCATCGGTAATTCTAAGTTGAACATAATCGCCTTCGACCACCCCAGGATTATGCATACAATATTTTCCATCTAAATGACAGTTACTGCTTTCAATGGTTAAATGGCCACTATTGCTCATAGCGTCGCGGGCATTAATAACTATATTAAGAATTGAATCTTGAAGATCACCCGGGTCTACTCTCGTCAACCATAGGTCGTCTGATAATTTATACTCAACTTCAATCTCAGGTGTAACTGAATGGACAATCAAGTTCTTCATATCACTAACTAACTGATTAATATTTATTACAATCAACTGATCAGATTTACGTCTTGAAAACGCCAATAGTTGCTTAGTTAGTTTCGCTGCACGTTCTGCAGATTTTTTAATCGGATCTATACGTTTGAAAAGTTCTTCATCGTGGTTTCCCTGTAACTCAAGTAATTCAATGTTACCTAAAATAATACCCATAATATTATTGAAATCATGAGCAATACCACCGGTCAATTGCCCTACAGCATCCATTTTCTGAGAACGGCGCAAAGCCTCCTCTGTTTGTTTACTATTTGTAATATCATGAACTACACCAGTTGACCTTATTGCTTTACCAGTATCATCATAAAAAGTTTCACACTGCTCCCTCACTATCTTAATTCGACCATCTTTCATTAATAGTCGATGTTCTATTTCATAAGGTAGCCTTTTTTCTAATGATTCAGTATACGTTTTATCAACCAGTTCACGGTCGGCCGGGTGAACAACATCTAAAAACAACTCGTATGTAGCCGAGAACTTATCATGATCAATTTCAAATATTCTGTAAACCTCAGCAGACCAGGTTAAATTATTTCTTATTAAATCTAACTCCCAACTACCCATGTTTACCATTTCTTGAGCTCGGGACAAACTAGATTCTACATTTTTTTGAACCGTAATATCTGTTCGCATAGCAATATAACTTAAGGGCTTACCATTCTCCCCAATTAAAGGGACTATTGTTGTTGCCAGCCAATATTCATGACCGTCTTTCGCTTTATTGCAGATATCTCCATGCCAGATTTCACCCCTGGTAATATTACGGTACATCTCGCCAAAAAATGCAGCATCATGATAATGCGAACTTAAAATCTTATGATTATTACCAATTAATTCACTTTTACTATACCCACTAACTTTTACAAATAAATCATTGGCATATGTAATAACTCCGTTTGCATCAGTTATTCCCACGATACAATGTTGATCGAATGCAAATTGCTGATCTTGGAGTGCTTTCTTTTCTTCTTCAATTTGTTTTTGTAAATTATTAACACCTTGAAACAAATCACCAATTTCATCTTTTCTGTCTACAGGCAGGGTATTCGTATAATCATGGGTTATAGCTATTCTTCTCAATGCCGATGCAAGCTGTTGAATAGGGCCTGAGAAGTATCTCTGAATTAACCATGCCAGAAAAAATAATCCAATAAATAGAAAAAACATAACCATTGCAGCTTGTTTCAGATTTCTAATTATCGTTTCATTTACCTCAGAAGATGATAGCTGAATAGATATATAACCAAATACAGTTCCATTATATTTTATTTCATCAAATAACAGTAATGACTCGTCAACAAATGCATGCTGATTTTCCTGTAACACGGGAACGCTTGTAAGTGCTTCGATATTTTCCTGTTTATAATAAAAGATAGGTAATCGCTTCTTATTATATACAGTTATACCCTGAACTTTATTAATAGCGCGTAATCTTGAGGTCATATCCGCTGACTTATCAACATCTCCTAATGAAATTATTGACACAAAATCCTGGCTGAGTATTTGATTAAATACTTTTGCCTCTACTATTAATTCACTGTGCCGATGATTAATTTCCTGATAAATAACAAAACTAAAACTTACCGTAAACACAATAACCAGAAAAACATATACCGACAATATCAGTTTATATTTAATTGGCATACTATTTAAACTTAATAACATATTGATTTTTTAGATTAAAATTTAATTGTTTTCAATAGGCAAACTTTCATCATTACCCCACTCAAACCACGAGCCATCATAATGCGCTACATCATGTCCAAGTTGCCGCAATATTGTATAACTGAATGATGATTGCCTACCTTTATTGCAATACAGATAAACTTTTTTTCCATTCACCTTCTTATCATATATTGCCTTAAGACTATCTATTGGCTTAAGCATTCGAATACCATCAATTTCAATAAAATTTTGATCCCAGGGTATACTAATTGCCCCTGGAATATGCCCAGAACGTAACGCAATTGACTCATTACCCACATATTCTTGCTTTGATCGTGCATCAATAATAAGTTTTTCATCATCATCTATTGCAAGTCGCATACTAAATTTTGTAATAAGACGACGTGGCTCAATAGTAGGTATATAATTTGATTTTTCTGATGATGTTATTTTCTTAGATAGCGCCTGATTGGAATAGGCTTGCCATCCCTTTATTCCACCATCCAATAGTTTTACATTTTTGTGACCATATAACTCAAAAACCCAGAACACACGCCCTGCATCAATGTACGTATTTCCATCATATACAACTATAGTATGCTCTTTACGCACTCCAGCTTTACTAAACAAAGTACTTATATACTTTAAGTTACCTACCCGATCAGTATTTATTACTGGATTAAAGGTATCTGCAACAGGAATATTAACCGCACCCTCGATATGACCCGCTTTATATGCTGCTTCACTACGCGCATCAACTATTTTAATATTTACATCGTTTTGATGCTCAACCAACCATTGAATATCAACCAGCACCGAGTCTGCCTGACTGGCTAAAACAGCACTATTGAAAATAGCTAATATTACAAAACACCACTTGATTTTCAGGTTATAACAAAAGCTAATTACTGACAAAACCACTCTCCACATAATCACAATATGATTGTACTCAGAGTATAGACTATGAATCTATAGCTGATCAGTTCGCTATTTAATATGTATCAAATAAAGGAATAATCACTAATTACAGTGATTTTATAAAATATAAATGAACCCGGGCTAGACGACGCTAACCCGGTTATCTTGATTGTTCGATTGATTAGAGAAAATTGTAACCTAAGTATTGCGCTTAGCCGCAATTTTCAATCTCAATGCATTTAACTTAATAAAGCCAGCAGCATCTTTCTGATCATATGCTCCTTCATCATCTTCAAAAGTAGCGATTTTTTCGTCAAACAATGAATCACTCTCAGAGCGTCGGCCAACAACTGAAACAGCACCCTTATAAAGTTTTAGGCGCACATCACCATTTACATGGAGTTGTGATTCATCAATCATTTTCTGCATCATTTCACGCTCTGGGCTCCACCAGTATCCGTTATACACAAGTTCAGCATACTTTGGCATTAAGGAGTCTTTAAGATGAGCAACCTCACGGTCAAGAGTTAATGATTCAATTGCCCTGTGTGCTTTCATCATGATTGTGCCACCAGGTGTTTCATAGCAGCCACGAGACTTCATACCCACATAGCGATTTTCAACAATATCCAAACGGCCGATACCATTATCACCACCAAGCTTGTTCAATGTTTCCAACACAGTAGCAGGCGTCATATCCTTACCATCAACAGCCACAATATCGCCCTTCACATAGCTTAATTCAACGTATGTTGGCTTATCTGGTGCATTTTCGGGTGACACAGACCAGCGCCACATAGTTTCTTCTGCTTCTGCCCATGGGTCTTCAAGAATATCTCCTTCATATGAAATATGTAGAAGATTTGCATCCATAGAGTAAGGTGACTTTTTCGTATTTTTAGCAAAATCAACTTCTATACCATGTTTTTCAGCATAGTCCATTAATGATGCGCGTGAACTAAGATCCCACTCACGCCAGGGAGCAATTACCTGAACACCAGGCTTTAATGCATATGCACCCAACTCAAAGCGCACCTGATCGTTACCTTTACCCGTAGCACCGTGGGAGATTGCATCTGCCCCGGTTTCATTGGCTATTTCGATTAATCGTTTAGCAATTAGAGGGCGCGCTATAGAAGTCCCTAAAAGATACTCACCTTCATAAATGGCATTAGCACGGAACATCGGGAACACATAATCACGAACAAACTCTTCACGCAGGTCCTCAATGTAAATTTCTTTAATCCCCATGGCTTTGGCCTTGGCGCGCGCAGGCTCCACTTCCTCACCCTGACCAATATCTGCAGTAAATGTCACTACTTCACAATCGTAGGTTTCTTCAAGCCATTTAAGAATAATGGATGTATCAAGTCCGCCTGAATAGGCTAAAACGACTTTATTTACCTTTGACATATCTGCTCCGCGCATATTAATTGGGCAGGCATTATACCGTAGGAAAGGCTTTTGTGGAGTGCGTTTTTAAGGCTTTTTTCACTAACTCTAAGCTCTAGGCTAATGACGTTATGCTATTCTCGCTTAACAATCACTTCTACGCGGCGATTCTTCTTCATTCCACTCAAGCTACGATTACTCGCAACAGGGCGGGTTTCTCCCAACGCCTTCTGGCTAATTTGATCTGTTGATATACCCTTTGATACCAAATACTTCTCTACAGCTCTGGCTCGACGGGCAGATAGTTTTCTATTATAAATTCGCCGACCACGCGCGTCAGCATGGCCCAACAAATCAATTTTCATTTCCTCATCCATTTTCGCAAACATTATTATTTCAGATAATTTTTTACGTTGATTACGACTCAAACCTGATTTATTAGAACCAAAGTGCACGATAGCATCTTTAACCTGGTCAGAACCATAAGGTAAAGCATTGCTGATACACAGCTTGAATTCATCTAGTTTTCGATGAAAGTTAACTGAGGAAACTGATACATAGACATCATCTTCAAAACCTGCCCAATCTTTATAGTGAAAGGTAGGGTGACGTCCTTCCTGTAGTTCATAGAGCATTCTGTATGCAAGGTTTCCACCCACATAAACAGGCATATCTCCTTTAGAAACAGTAAGTTGTGCCAACTCCCTTTTTCTGCTTTCACGCCAGAAAGGAGCAACTGAGTACAAACTGGCAACACTTTCACGGCGTGCAGCCTCTAATGCATGCAATTGAAAAGCAAGCTCACCGCCTGAAGAAAACACAAAGCGAGCATTACCGTAATGATTGATGTTATGCACCATTTCACACTGAATTGGGCTGCTTAGAACATCCCAACTGGAATTACTCATATTCGTTTGAAAACGCTGCACTGCTTGCAGGTTTGAGGAAAGCAATAAATAGAAAACTATTAAAAATAGTCTGAACATGGACGCGTATCTGTGGCTGGATTATTAGTAATTAGCGTCCATTAAGAGTAAAACTTTAGGTATTTTAATACCTGTTTTCATCCATATACAGTCATTCAATGGATTGCTGATGAAGCACAGCTAACGAGCCAAAGCGACGTTGGTGAGATTATTTCTGAGAGCCAGCTAACACTACAAAGTGAGCATTTTTCGTATATGCGCCTAAAGTCACCACCGCCCAAAGCTATCATTTCGAATTTCCATAAGAAGGTTGTATATTAGGTTAACTTATCTCCAATAGGTTCTTTTGATTTCATTTACACTAGGCTAATTCTATATAAATAATAGGAGATAAATACTCATCAGCACTATGATGAGGAAGAGCTAGTATTGGGTATTCGGTCAGTTATGCGAAAATTATTTATACTAAATAGTGAAAAAACTGCCTGGGCAATTTATCTTATAAATATTGTTCTGATTACTCTGATCATTATCCCTGTTGCAATTAGCCAGGCTTTACGTTTTGTTGGGGAATTTCAGCCCGCTTTTCTTGTTGGTCCAACAATAGTATCTATTATTATCGGTTCATTACTTGCCAGAAGTGTTTTGCTTAAACGAGCATTACGAAAAAAAAGCGAGCAGTTTCGGTCAATGGTGGACCTTGCTCATGAGTTTACATATCTGCGTAGTATTGATGGCCAGTATGAGTACGTTTCTCCATCCTGCATAAAACTTACAGGCTATGATAAAGAAGCATTTTATAGCACTCCAAACCTTATGGGTCTGTTAATTCACCCTGATGATACTGAGCTCTGGAAAATCATGTTCATCGTATATACAACCATGGAGAACAAGAATCCTTTGATTTACGCCTGTTATCAAGAGATGGCCGTACAGTTTGGTTTAATCACACCTGCATGCCAATTTTCAATAGCAGGGGAGAACGAACAGGCGTACGCTCTACCAACCTCGATATAACTAAAAAAAGACAGGCGGAAGAACAATCCAGTCGTGTCCAGAAAATGGATGCATTAGGTAAGCTCACAGGAGGCATTGCCCATGATTATAACAACCTGCTTGGAATTATTTTAGGTTATGCTGAATTACTTGAAAGCACACTAAGTGATCGACCTAAATTAGCAAAATATGCACGTAGTATTATTCATGCAAGTGAACGCGGTTCCAGGTTAACTACAAAATTGATGGACTTTTCCAGGCAAAAAATATCGACAGCCAATAGTACTGATATTAATTCGACATTACTTAATGACCAGCATATGCTGGAAAAAACAATGACAGCTCGTATTAGTCTAGAGCTTAAACTAGCTGAAAATTTATGGCCGGTTTGGCTTGATGAGAGCGAATTAGAAGATGCAATTCTTAATATGAGCATTAACGCAATGCATGCCATAGAGGGAAATGGCCAGCTAATAATAGAAACCAGTAACCATGCAATAGATAAGCATGAAGCTCAAGCATTAGGGCTTATATCCGGTGACTATGTTTTACTCAGCATTACCGATACGGGGCACGGCATGGATGCGGATACAAAAGAAAAAATATTTGATCCCTTTTTCTCAACCAAAGGTGAAAAAGGCACTGGCCTGGGCCTAAGTCAGGTTTATGGATTTACTGAACGTAGCAATAGTACTATCAATATTTATTCGGAACCGGGTCACGGTACTCGACTTGAACTTTATTTCCCCCGGAATCGTGAATCTAGTTATAAAGAACCGTCAGTAGAAAAAAATATCATTTTCGATACTGACTACAGTGGCACTGAAACCATTCTGGTAGTAGATGATGAGCCTGAAATACTCTCTTTAAGTTATGAGATACTGACTCCACATGGGTTTAATATTATTCTGGCTGAAAATGCTCTAAAAGCACTGGAAATTCTAGAGAACGAAACGGTCGATTTACTACTCTCAGATATTATTATGCCTGAAATGGATGGCTACCAGCTTGCAGCTATTGTTAATGAAAAGTATCCCGAAATAATAATTCAGCTATTAAGTGGTTTTGCATATGATAAACATGCAAACCTGGTTGATGATAATTTACAGAAAAATTTATTATCTAAACCTTTTAGCTCAATGGCTTTATTACAAAGAGTAAAGCTATTACTTAGTAAGCAAGCAACCAACTATAAACCAGAGGTTATTTAAATAATTCAATTTAATAACCAAAGGGCTGCATAAGTGTGACTGCAGCTAATCAAGAAAAAACTTTAGATATCTCCTTATCCTGATAAAGTAGACCTTCAACACAACTCCATCGAAGGCCTGCTATTGGTCGTTAGTAGAAGCTGAGCCCAACAATACCTAACTTTTACCTCGCGCTTATGCAGCCTTACAAGAACAGGTTCAGTCAATAAAAGGCTGATATTGCACCCTGCTAATATAATAATTAATCACACCTCCAGGGGTTGTGATAGTAACATCATCGCCCTCAAATTTTTTCATCAATGCCTTGGCCACTGGCGAATCCATACTGATAAACCCTTTCTCCGCATCAAACTCATCTGGCCCAACAATTCTATATTGCAATATTACCCCGTCATCATCTTCCAACTCGATCCAGGCACCAAAAAATATTTGATCCGTTTTTTTCGGCGTTTCACTCACAACTTTTACTTCATCAACCCGCTTCGATAAAAAACGCACTCTTCGATCAATTTCACCTAATTCTTTTTTACGATATATATACTCTGCATTTTCAGATCGATCACCTTCAGCCGCAGCCGTAGATAATGCTTTCACTACTAGAGGCCTGCGTTTATTCCACAGGTAGTCCAGTTCCTGTTCCAGTGCAGCCATACCTTCAACAGTAATATAGGGTGAGCCTTTTTTAGCGGGGGGTCTGTATCTGCCCATAATGTGCATTATCTTTAGGTGATATGCTACAGAGACACGAGACATACTATTAGTTAATTATTAAGCATATAGCGCCTTAACAAGAAAAACGTTCTCTGTGTTTTAGTAGCAAAAAACAAAGGGCGCAAAATGCGCCCCATAATTATATTACAAATTTATTATTATCGGTTAGTAACTATTTTTCATAACACTCAATAATATCCTTGACTAGCCCACTTCTAACAATATCATTATGTTCAAAGGTATGAACATACACCGAGTTAAGATGCCCCAACCTGTTAATCGCATCCTGTAACCCCGATTGATTACCTATGTCAGACTGGCGAATATCACCGTTCACAACCACCCTACAGTTTTCACCAATACGAGTTAAAAACATTTTTAACTGTGCCTTAGTACAGTTTTGCGCTTCATCTAAAACAACAAACGCATCATTAAATGTTTTACCTCTTAAATAAGCTAAAGGTGAAACAACTATGCGGTCATTTTTTAAACCACATTCAACAGCCCCCTTGCCCAGGCGCTCATTTAAACAGTCTCGAAAAGCGTCAAAATAGGGATCAAATTTTTCCTGCATATCACCTGGCAGAAACCCCATATTTTCACCTGCCTCAACCGCAGGCCTGGTAATAATGATTTTTTCGACACGCCGGGCTTCCAACTCTTCTGCTGCAATTGCACCCGCAATATAACTTTTTCCCGTTCCCGCAGGACCTGTTCCAAAAGTTAATTTGTGAGATTTTATTGCGGTCATATAATGACCTTGAGATAGAGTTTTTGCCTGAAGTGGCGGCGCAGCTTTTGCTGTAATTACTTGAGTATCGATAAAGGAGTTGCGTGATTTAATATCAACGACAACTGATGGGGGAGCAACTCGTTTTCTTGATTGCTTCATTGCTCTTTTTTGTGAAGCAGAACGTCTAGCCATATGACACCTTTTGATAAGTAGTTAAACAATGCAAATCAGTAAACTGTTTGACAGGGACTTTTATCAGGTCTGGCAGGAATCACCTCCAAGGTTTTAACATTTAGTGTTAAATTATTTTATAGAGTATCAGGTCAGGCTGGTCAAGAAAAAACAATAATAAATTAATAATTAAAGGAAAAAGTCACATAATAAAACAAAACTCTTTACTTCATTTTTTTGCAATGCTATTTTGGGAATTCGCTGTCAATAAAACCTCCTTTTTACAGCATCTCACTTTCACGTTTATTGCCCATTACTTAATAAAAAAACCACACAATAACTTAAGACAAAACACTAAAAAATTATTTATAGTTACCACAGCTGTAACACACCATTAAGGTGTATTTAAAAAAGTGACTGCATTATATGTTTTGAGTTTTAACTAAGAGTGGAAACAATAGATTTCAGTACGAATGCACGAGGCACTCCAATTGGATACGAATTCAGTAATTGATTTCGTTATCGAGGTTTTTTACGCCTGTCTTCAAATAATTCTATTTTAAAATACCAGGCCAGGTAACCAAATGCAGATAGCAGCGTCCCCAACACAAGAAAAACTAATGAGCCTAAAAATAAAATACGCACTTCATTCATTATGTGTTTTTTTTCACTACCAACACCAACTAGATCAAGCTGCTTTTCCTGTATATAAAGTTTAACGCTAGCCTTCTCATTTCTAAGACGCTCAACTTCATAAGCCGAATACTCTACACCATCTACCTGTGGTTTATTTTCTAAATTAGACTCTTTGGCCTGCTCTAGCACCTTATCTATATGTACCAGTTCTTGCTGCAAACCTTCAAGCTCCATCTGGTTTGTTACCATTAACTCGAATACATCGGTTACAGTATTTTCAAAGGCTTGTATACGAGACCAGGAAAAACCTATATCCACAATAATAATCAAGGTACCCAGAAGCGCACATATCTTATAAAAACGTATAGCAGATGACTGTTCAGTAGGCATTAATTAATTTGTTGCGTGGTGATAAGCTAGATTAGACCACTGCTTCATTTCACTCATATTAACCTGATCTTTCTTTTCATCATCAGGCCAGAATGGATTAAAACTCACCCACGGCTCTCCTATTTCTTTAAAGATTTCTCCACCCTTAACCAGTGCACCTGACATAGATTGCTTAGGTAATCTATACATTAATGCACTCATACCGATAGCAGCTGCAAAAATAACTCCGTCAGGTGTATGAGCCAGGTAATAAGCGTGATTATCCGTATCGGGGCAGTAGAATTTCATACTGGGTAAATCTTCTGTTGATTCAACCAACAGCTGAACCAGATCCGTATGTGCAGATGGTTGATACTGCTTTAAAAACTCAATTATCTGCTGATTTTCAGGCCGATCTAGCTCACCATCAAATTCTTTTACCGGCTCAGATAAACTCATAATGCACACCTACCTCATCCATACGCGTTGGGGAATTAATCTAAATTCTTCGTTCAATTATGACAGAGCTTGTACAAACATCAATCCAACAGATAGTTTAATGATTGAAGTGAGAGCTGGTTCAAGCTCGAAGACCATAATAACACCTGGCGGCATCAATCGAGAGACCGTGCTCGAATAACGGCGAAGCTCCTGGATGCGGGCGCTCTTTCACTAGAATAGCACCCCTGCGAAAAAGCCATACCGAGCAATTATTGCAGCCAAAATAGCAGGCTTTACCTGCCAACAACTTAACCTACAAAGATTTAAAGACTTTATCTGCTGCGCTAATCGCCTTATCTACATCAGTTGATAAAAGATTGAAATGCCCCATTTTACGACCTGGCCTGGCTTCATGCTTTCCATAAAGATGTAGTTTTAGGGCAGTATCAGCAAGACAGGCTTGCCAGTTAACTGGCCATAAATCACCCAATAAATTAATCATCACCACAGGGCTAGTTAATCGTGCTTCCCCCGGTGTTAAACCACAAATGACGCGTACCTGTTGCTCAAACTGAGAGACAACCGCCGCATCCATTGTGTAATGCCCGCTATTATGTGGGCGTGGTGCCATTTCATTAAATATAAGCTGGTTGTCTGTTGTGATAAAAAACTCTACCGCCAATACACCTACATAATTAATTTTATCTGCAAGACCAATGGCCTGTTGTCTGGCTTTTTCTGCAACCGCCTCATCAACTCGCGCAGGCACAATACTTTTATGTAAAACACCATTCACATGCTCATTTTCAGCAGGCGGATAACAGGCTACTTCACCTTGTGTATTTCTTGCCAGTAAAACAGATATTTCCAGCGCCAGGTCCATTTTGCGCTCTAACACACACTCAACACGCCCTAAATCATTAAAGGCAGACTCTAACTGAGCCTTATCATTAATAACTTGCTGGCCCTTGCCGTCATAACCCATTGTTGTTGTTTTTATAATACCCGGCAAACCTGTTATCGCTATAGCATCATCAAAATCATTTTCTGAGCGAATCACAGCATAGGGAGCAGGATTAAGCCCTGAGTCTCTGGCATAATCTTTCTCCTGAATTCGGTGTCTTGCAATGGCAACGGCCTCAGCAGATGGATGAACCGGTTTATGCGAAGATAAAAATTTCAGGCTTTCCGCAGGAACATTTTCAAACTCAGTGGTAATGACATCACACATTGACGCCATTTCAGCAAGTGCTTCGCTATCAGTGTAACTAGCCTGCAGATGATGATCAGCAACCTCAGCTGCCGGGCTTTTTAAATCCGGGTCGAGGACAACCGTACGATAACCCATATTACGGGCTGACATACAAAACATTCGACCTAACTGGCCACCACCTAATACACCTAGGGTTGCGCCGGGCAATATGGGAGATGACATATTTATTCTTCTGGTGGAAGTTGCATAGCAAAAACGGCTTCTTGCTGATCTGCACGGAAATCGGCCAGTTTATCAGCTAACTCTTCGCTTTGGCTTGCCAGTATAGAAACCGCAAACAAACCGGCGTTGGCTGCACCAGCCTCACCTATTGCAAAGGTTGCTACAGGAATACCTTTAGGCATTTGCACAATAGACAGCAATGAATCCATACCTTTAAGGTATTTTGAATTTACAGGCACACCTAAAATTGGCAGTGTTGTTTTTGACGCTAACATGCCTGGTAAGTGAGCAGCCCCACCCGCACCAGCTATAATACAAGCCAAACCACGTTCACGGGCTGTCGCTGCATATTCAAATAACAAATCCGGTGTACGATGTGCAGATACTACCCGCGCCTCATACTCAATACCAAATGCCTCTAATTGTTGTACAGCGTGTTGCATAACAGGCCAGTCACTATTACTGCCCATCACCACGCCAACCTTCTTATTCATACATCACCTTCGGGTGCCGAAACGGAGAAAACCGACAATTTTATAGATATTTATTGGCTTTGTCGAAGTCTATGAAGAACTAAAGCACGAAATACCGGCTTACTGCTGTTTATTTAGACAGGTAAACATTATCCAGGTGTATCAACTTAACCTCATCTGGATTTTGTATAAACAAGCTAATACCTGCAATATCCTGTAAATTCATAGGCCTGGTTTTAGGAGTATTACGAATATCTAACAATTTGAATTGCAGCGTATTCCATCCAGAATCAAGGCTTATTAACTGGCTGAACCGGTCACCATAGACAGCCCCTGTTAACAGGGGCTTCCCGTCATAAACTTTCAATTTTATATCTATAGCGTCTTTCTGATCATTGTGAATACTTAAATTCTAAAATTTATAATTAGACCAATCTCGATATAACGCCTCTAATGCCACCCTGGGGTAACGACCCACCTTAAACTCAATTAATACCGAAGATTCCCCTTCAGCGTGTACCTGGTAATCAATTTCAAAACGCCCAACACGCCGACTAGCCCATCGACCCAGTGTATTTTCAGACTCAAAATCAGCAATTACGGGGAAATCATTCTCAATCATTGAATTATCTTTAATGACACAAAATACAGGATAAAATGCAACAACTAACACAACACGAGACAACAAGAAAATAACCGGCCTGTTTATATAATGCACAGGCCCCTGCTTAAATACAGCTGACTACAACACCATTAAATAACCAAGTAACGCACCGAGCACATCAGTAAACAGATCCTGCAACTTCATAGATCGACCAATTAGGGACTGCAATACCTCTATCAAGCCACCCAAAAGCAGGCCAAAAATCAAACTTACCAGCATTATTCTCAGGCGACCTTGTCGAATAAGTGGCGTTTGAGTAATTAATAGCCCGGTTAATAGCGCAATAAATAAGTAAGTGCCCTGTATTCCAGATAGCCTGAGCTATCTAAGGGGTAACTGGTAAAGAGCATCACCACATGATTAGTGTGATGATGCTAATATTCCGCATGTTAATCACGGGCATATATTCAATAAGTTTCACAGTTTTAAGGCTAAACCGTCAGCTATGCCCCTCAAGGCAGACAAAACACCCGGCACCAACCTCAGGAAATTTTCTAAGCAATTATAATTTCTGATATTTTATATCGTTTATTCGCTGATTTATGAATTATCTTCTATATTTCAATAATTTACTAAATATTATAATTTACTAAATAGATTAAATAGCTGCTCCGTTCGGCTATTTGTTTGAGATTAGTTCGCAAAAAATATTTGATTCTGGTATTTTGTTTACTTATAAGCGCTAAGATGTCATCCAGCAAAATTTCGCTAACAAGATGAAATCGATATGAAAAAAATAACTCCCATACACAATATCCATTCAAATCAAACTGAAACCTATATCCCGGTCCCTAACTCGGCAGGATTGTCTGATTTGCAAAAGTATACAGCCGGTATTCTTAATAATGCATCACAATGGGGTTTTGGTAGTAGTAAATTAAAAATTAGACGACATAAGCTCGATGACGATATCTGGCAACTCACCGTTGTAAACCCCAAAACACTTAAAACCATCCTGCAGGCCGAAGGACATGGCGATACTGTTTTTGCTAATGAAGACAATCTTGCTCGCATGGCTGAAACACTCATGGAACAAGGTTTGACTATACGAACTCAATTCAACGAGTAAGTGAAAGAACACCTCGCTGGTGACACTCACCCAAATGGGTGTCAGATTTTTCTGACAACAGTTTCAGCCAGAATAACTCCAATAACGGAATGCAAAGTATTAAAATATCCCAAACTGAAATGAAAAACAGATTTTAAGGGAGGCGAAATGGACATATCAAACAAGCTATATGAATTACAACAAGAAATCCTGAACTTTGGTGACATTGTCAATCAGACGAAAAACCCAGCTGATGCAGATTTTTGTAATGCCTGCAATTTATTTAGCCAGCACCTTAGCTATGAGCTTAAATCTATTAACTCAAGCCTGCTTCTGAAAGATATTCGCCCCGAAATGCGACAAACTACAGCACAGCTATACGAGCTTAGTGAGCTAATCACACCAGATACTAGCGATTTTGATGACAACAACGAATGGTCTAACAAGTTAGTTAACTTCTGCCATCAGCTACAATCGCTGAAAAGTTTAGCTGCATAGAAATATTTGCACATACGGGGCGGGGAGACAGCTAATAAAAACAGTCCTGGCAAAACAGAACAATGGAAGTTCTGTGGGTTAGTTTACCTCGTTAAATTAATACGGAAGCACTGTAGTCGCTATTTTTCTAAAATGCCCCACACCAAATTTTAAGCCAACTGTCGAATTCGATACCTAAGCCTGCTGGTTTTAAGCTTAGGATTTAATTTTGGTGTTTTTATTAAATTTTTACGCAATACATCACTGCTCAATCGTTGTTTTGAATAAACACCTACGAAATTCTCATTTAAGCAGCTGGTTAATTGAAAAACCGAAGAAAATTTTCGACTGATAGTTTTACTAATAAGGCCAGCTGATTTAAACAACTCTTCCTTACTTACAAAGTTTCTAACAATAGCACCGTCTTTACTTAAATGTTTCAGCATATACGAAAACCACTTTGTATTTGCTTCAACTACCGAAACCGGCTCACCATCCTCTTCTGTAAACAGGTCATCTATAATGAGATCGAACTTTTCACCTCGATACTTTTTAAGCCAGTCAACTGCATCTGCCTCAATCAATTCAATAGATTTATGTTTCAAATTAAAAAAGCGTTTTGCCACTGATATATGAATAGGATTAAGCTCAACCCCGGTGATTTTTTCCGGTGATACAAAATAGCTCAGCATGTGCAAAGCAGCACCACCGCCTACACCCAAAACCAATACCCGCTTAATCGTATTTTCAGGATAGAAAAAAGCCGGGATCATTAATAGATCCCATACATGACCGGTTAATATCTGCTTAGGATTATATTGACTGTGAAATACACCGTCAGTATAAAGCCTCATGGAATTACCAGCAGAACGAACTTCATACTGAACACCAGAAACCTGTTTACTCCATATTAACGCCATTAAAAATCACCAATTAACATAGTAAACATGCTTTTGACACACTAAGCATCATTGCATCCATTCAGCTTACTTAAAACACCCAAAAGGGATGTAACAGGTAGAACAAAGCAAGCTGAACAGTTACAGCTTAATTAACTTTTGAAACCATGTAATCTACTGCTGCCTGTAGCTCCTTATCATTGCAAGCCGAACACGTTCCTTTCGCTGTCATTGCAGTACCAGGCACACCTTTCAGTGCAGATTGATACAAGCCTTCCATGCCTTTATTAACACGTGGTTCCCAGGCGGCTACATCACCCAGTTTTGGTGCGCCTGCGGTACCTGAAGCATGACATACAAAACAAGATTTTTTATAAACCTGCTCACCAGTCATACTAACTTTAGCAACAGGCACCGCTGCTTGAACCTTAGCCATGTTTTCAGTCATATCCTTTTCGATTTTTTCCACTGCCCGTTGTGTATTTTCCACAACATTTACTTTTTCTTTAACCGGCACATCTACAGCTTTTGTTGATTGTTCAGTTTCTTGTGAATCACATGAAACTATCGTAAACATTGAAAATAAAAAAATTACAAATACCTTTTTCATCATTAACTCCTAATTAATCAGTAATTGTTGAAGCCTCAACACCAAACATATTTCTATACAAGATACCATAAGCAAGCATCATCATTGGCATTGACCAGATTAGTCCTATACCTAAAGGAATCATAGATATAGTAACAATAATAACCATAATAAAAAACAAACCAAAAACAGAGAACCAACGATGAGTAATTGTTTTACGAGATGTTTCTAGTGCCTCCCAGGGGCCCATTCCTTTTTCAACAACTAAAGGCATCGCCATATAATAAGCAACCATTAAATAAATACCCGGAATCACTAATAACACAAAGCCAATGAGCATCATAATATACATAACTATCATGGTCACAAACAAGGGTAGCATTTTAGAGAAGTAACCAAACACCATGCTGGCTTTGATAGGTGCATCGACAGAATGCTTAATGGCGATCATAGCGATCCCCATAATCATAGGCATACCAACCAGGTTCATACCAAGCTGCATAATAAGCTGCATCAAAACCATGCCACTTGGGTCCTCATTAACCGCAACTAATCCAGCAGTTGCTAATCCCAGTACCATCATAAGACCCATAATAACTATAAAATAGAATAAAAATCCTAAATGTATTGCCAGCTTACTACCACTAGTTTTAGCCCAGGCTTCACTCAGCACACTGCCGATTGAAAATTCATACTCACCTCGAACTGCCTTTTCAACAGAACCATATTTGCCCATTGAAACATTATCATCAACTAAATTTGATTCTGGTGCTTGATACACATTTGACATTAACTTCTCCTTATTATTATTTTTACGTCACGACACTATATAGCAGATTAATCCTTATACAGCCACTATTTAACAGTATCTTTATTATCCAGTAATCTACTTAAGGCTACACGCAAAAGCTTATTCGCCTGCGCTTTTCCATCAAGCTTCAATTCACTTACAATAGCTTTCCAGTCATTCATATATTTCACACTAAGCGGAATAATCTGTTGCTCCTGCTCACTTAGGCCCGCGGCAACCACGTCGGATATTGACAATGAATTGATGTAACGTGTTATTGCTGGCATGCAGGCATCATAATTTCGATTAAATTTAGCAAACGATTCAACATCATTTAAATCAAACAGATTAGTTTTACCAGACTGTTGCCGTTTCTCGCACGATAAACATATATAATTTTTAATATCAGCAGATAACTCACTTAACGGCCCTTGCAGCCATAAGAAAATATTTTGATTAAACTTTATCGACAATTCTTGAATCACTTTTTCACCATCAGCACTTAACGGCCTGGCCATAACAGCTGAATGTGAAGCTGTTACATGGTCTCGACTGAACCCTATACGCAGCATTGATAAGTCTGCCTTGTTCCAGAAATTCAGTAAAGGTACCGTTGCTGAAAAACTCGTCCCCAGCACATCGACTTCTTTCTCTTGCTCTGCTTTTATTACCTGCCCTACAAGGTAACCACCTAAACCTTTTTGCTGTAGCTCAGGGTGCACAGCAATACGCATAACTCGGCTATAAATCAAACTGGCAGCATTTTCAACTCCTCCGTGAAAACACAGTGTTTGTGCTAGCAAATTCCCTTTTGGTCTTCTCTCTCCTCTATATATTGCAGTCGACAAATCAGAATCAAAGCCTCCTTCCTGATTAACAACAACCACAGCCAGAACATTATTCTTATATTCCAGTGCATAAATCCTTATATTCTCATCATTAAGTAAATATTGAAAATCAGAAGGGCTAGTGCGGTAATGAGCAAACACTAATAACGAAAAGACTGCTGCTAATTTTTCTTTATTTTTCAGCAATCTCTCTCTATCAATATTTTTAACCTGACAAAGTGATACTTCAACTGGTAGCACCGGTTTTTCAACAAGTTTCAAATCAAGAAATAATAGAGACTCAATCCACTTCTCTAATGGATCCCCCCTGGACCAGCGAATGGGTTGATGTAATTCAATTTTTTCCCAGCCTGGTTTAACTTTATCTAGCAACTTATAAAATTTTAAGACAAACCCTCTTCCCGTCCCCTCATATCCATGAGTTGTGGTTGAAAAAATAATTTTAGGGTAGTGATCTAACAGACGCTCCAACATAGAAAGCGGAATGACAGCGGCCTCATCAATTAATAAGACTTCGGCTTCTGGTCGTTGTTCCAGCAACAAATCTGGGGGCATAAAATTAACACTAGCGCTTTTATATTCAAATTTAGCTCGTGACTTTTCCCCTTCAGGGCATTGCTTTTGCAGATGTTCGAACAGCGTATCAGCAACTGATAATCTTGGTGCGCAGATTATTATCTTACTATGCGTCTTCAGCAACTCTGCAGATATATATCCCAAAGCTGAGGACTTACCTCTACCTCGACCAGAAGTTAGCACGCAGCAATATTGACTGTATTCCTGTATAGCGTTAACTATTAATTCAACTGCCAACTGCTGATCCAAAGTTCTGTACGGTGAAACTACATCTGTCGATATCTGCGTTTCATGTATTGGTAAACTTATCTCTTTAGACGTTTCATTAATAATATCCGATTTATTTTTAAAATAATAAACACCTGATTGATTATTCAACAAACTATCAATATGACTTAAAAATAAGCCTCTATCCTCTACCCACATCTCCTCATCAGGCAACAATACCAGTAAGCATCCACCACCACACAATACTCCGGAAATTACTCCCAATGCATCGGGATTAAATATCTCTCGCGCATCAAACACAACCAGATCATATTCTTCACCTAATTTTGTAGCTGCTCGCTCTGCCAGCAAGCCATTTTCAAGCACTGGAGAAATGATAAGTTTTCTTCTATACAACAAATCCTCTATAAAGCGATTCAGACTGGCCGGGTTATTTTTAACATGCAAAACCACAGCCATTCGCTGCTGCGATTTCTGTAAATCGTTTACATGTTTTTTTAAAAACAAATTTAGAGCATTAAACAAATGATATTAGCCTTATTAATACATTTAAACGCACTGCTGAACCACACAAAGCCACTTATCATGCACTACTTTGAAAAGCTTGTCATTAGTGGTTATCTTTCTTATTATATGGACTGTATACTACAGAGTTTAAGAAGCTATATGGTAACAAAACTACAAGAAAAGAGTTAGATAACATGTCTGATATTAGTGTAAACGAAACCTATTTATGCGGTTTTAATACCCGAAGCTTCACTTAACACCAAACCTCCAATTATTCCTCAAGGCATAATTTTGGCACTCACGAGCTAACTAACATGTGAAGACAATCTACCTGTATTTTCTGAATACCTACCCAACATAAGAGCCCAATATGCATCATTCATCCAGAATATTATTTTTATCATTAGTTACCCTGTTTTTTTCTTCAAGCCTTTATGCGGGCCAGGCCCTTGTAGAAAAAGTAACCGCTGAATGTAATCACAATAGGGTTTGTAAGTTTGATGTCACAATTAGTCATGCCGACGAGGGGTGGGAACATTACGCTAATGGCTGGCAAATATTCACTCCAACTGGCGAATTACTAGGACGTAGAGTTCTGGCACACCCACATGTCAATGAACAACCTTTTACCCGTTCAATAAGAGGCATTAAAATCCCTGATTCAGTAGACAGGGTTGTCTTCAAGGCCCAAGACTCTGTACATGGTGAGAGTGAACGTAAGTATGTAATTAAACTGAGCTTCACAGCCTATTAGGCAATTTTTCTTACCACACTATAAAACTCAAAAATTTATGCCATTGATTTATAGAGCAACATAATGCCACTAACCATCAATAAAACACTGATGACCTGGTTAAATCTTTTTTGCTCAACTTTCACATGCATATGATTTCCTACATACATGCCTAAAAACAAAACAGGAAAAAGCAAAACCAGCATCCATAAAACCTGCTCTGTATAAAGACCATTAAAAGCATACCCTACAATGCGCACACCGCCATCTACAAAAAAAATCATGGCTATAGTTGCTCTGAACTGACTCTTATTTAACTGGCGCATTTTTAAATACACCACATAAAACGGCCCTCCAGTACCAAACAGGGCACCCACCATACCCCCAAGACCACCTGCCAACACTGCCCATTTTCGCCCCCCTCTGGGGTTTGGTAGAGGTAAAAGTGAATATATTGAATAACTAAGTACAAACCCACCTAATATACTAACCAGTAGCTTTTCATCCACATTAATCAACAACCAGATGGCAATTGCAATACCGCATAAAGAAAAAGGAATAAGTGGCAACATATCCGCCCAAACCACCTGCTTTCTCAACTGATAACTCTGCATTAATGTACCGCTATAGCTTAATAAACCAAGCACTGGAACAATAAAGGTTAACGGGAAGATAAAGGCCAAAAGAGGTATAGCAACTAAACCAGACCCAAAACCCGATAAGCCTTTTATAATATAAGCTATAAATATGATAACAATGGAAAGTGCTACCTGTACCACCGTTAATTCAAGAGACTCTAAAAACATCGCCATATAGTATATTAAGGTCACAGCCAATAACAGCCACAGTCAAACTGAATTAAAGCATCTCATATGCATTCGCACTATAGCGCAGCAAATCACATTTTTGCATCACATCTGTCGAATCGCTCTAGCTTATACACTTAACTATAAGTAATATAACGCCACGTATTTTGCTCAAAAAGCACTGGCAAGTTACCTGCTGCTGTAGATTTATTACTCAAACATAGCGCCATACGGACATGTCCCTATAAAACCCAAAGCTGCATAACACGTATTACCTGGGTAATGCGTAGCCACAAGTGCTAAAAATGCCTGATTAAAGCCAAATTCCACATTAACATAAGAATTTAATGCACTATGACAAATAAAGATGACTCGGTAGAGAGCCAGCACGAGATGATTAAACAAGGCGGACAAATAGAAAAGTTTGCTGAAGCCATGGCCCTGTTTTGTAAAATAGAAGGCTGGAAAAAATTAAATGATGAGGACGGCTCAGCATTTAAATCGTTACGCCATTACATCGAGGCTAAACCACCATTTGGAGCAGGTTACCCTGGGAAAAGTGGCATGGAAAAAATTGAAGCCTACCTGTCCTTAACGCCGGTTATTAAGGATTATTTTCAACATTGTCATGCCAACTGTTTATTTGAAATGGCCAAAGACGAAGGCGTGTCACCTTCGGTGGTTGCCAAGCGAGAATGGGATGATGTTAAGGGTGCCAGCCTGGCACGAGCCATTCAAGATAACCCTGAAGAAATTTATCTTGAAAAAGCGGCTGCCTATGTTGAAGGAAAAGAAAAACCCAAACCTAAACCCAGATCTATTAAGGCTGCCGCACCTATTCGTTTAAATGTCAACCCTGACCAGCCATATGCACTTGTTAAGAAATTAAGGGAGAGCTTTAAACCTGAGTTTATAAAAAGTCTTCTAAACGGGTTCAACATCGAATCTCTGGATGAAATGGTTGAACTAGAAAAAAAATTCTCGCTCGCATTAGCTGCTTTCAATAAATCTAAAGATTCAGATGGCTGGGGGCCGAATAATGTTAAAGCACCTGTCTCACTCAAGAAAAGAGAACCGACTATAGAAAAGTCTAATTTCATAGAAGGTGATAAAGAAGGCAATAATTTAATTTCATTAAAAGATGAAGAAGGAAAAATTGTAATTGTACGGTTTAGAGGCACTGGCGTAAGCGCTTTATCATTTGCAGAAAAAGACTAACGTAGTAATCTATCTTGAGTAAAAAACTTACATTATTTATTCTGGTCGGAGATAGAGCTTATTTTTTTAAGCTCTTGCCCTTTATTAAATCCACAAAAATAATTCAATTTCGTTTAATGAAATTTTTCTCCCAGAAAACACAATGGCTCTATCTTTGTAATTGATAGAATGCAGTCTTTGAGTTATAAATCAACTGACAAATAAAAGAAGATAAATCTCCCCTGTTCTATATCTATCTTTAATGTAGCTCCATGATACAACGCATAATCAATATACCCCGGAATAGCACTATCCACATGACACTCACTTGCATGTTGAGGCGACTCAAAATCTCTATCCCGGTCGTACCATGCAAGTAACATAGGGTCTTCATAATGATTACTTACCTCACTTTCTGCTACTTTCATAGCCTCTAAGTAATCTTTCAGCGGTTCATCTGTAGACAACTCTACTATTTCCACTCCTGTATAATCAGGCTCAGTCGGCATATTGCAATGAGATTTTTTTATCATGATTCTTTACATCTATTTAATGAGTTAACATTATAGATACAGTATTTTTATGTGTCATCAATATTAAAAACAATTAGACAAGATAGTCACGTCTCGCTCATATCCTGTACTTTATAATATTCGAATATGCCAATTACAGGAATCATATAAACAATTATATTTGCTCGATCAAAAATCCAAGTACAAACGCGTGTGACTTTATTACTTATCTTCAACTCTTACTCAATTCCTTACTCATAAACCAATAGTTGATTTACATCAACTATTGGAGATCATCTTTTTTATCACAGAAAAAATACTCCTCTATAATCCAATCTAGCTTTAAGGAACAAGCAAATTAACTAATCAAAGAATTAGATAAGCACTTATAAGAACAACAATAATTACAGGACAAATGATTATGACTATACTCGCCCCAACTGTATCAGGTTCAGAACTACATCAAATATCACTAATGTCAAAACTCAGCGTTTCACAACTCGAAACGATACAGAAAAGCACCAAACACATTCATTTAACCGAAGGTGAGCACCTGTTTTCACATGGTGATGAAGCAGATAAATTCTACATGGTCAGATCTGGGCAAATAAAATTATTTCGCGTTTCTATGGAAGGTAGTGAGCGCGTTATAGATATTGTTCAGCCTGGCCAAACATTTGCCGAAGAGTATTTATTTCTAGAAAAAGGCAAGTATCCCCTCGGGGCTGAAGCTCTCCTTAATACCGAGCTACTCGCCTTTGATTATAAAACATTTAAAATGGTACTCGAAGAATCAACAGATGCATGTTTCCAGTTAATGTCTGATATGAGCCGGGCCTTACAACAATACCTGGATCAGGTAGATTACCTAACACTACAAAATGCAAGTTGTAGATTAATAAACTATCTATTACATCAAGTCCCAGATGATCATCAGATGGATGAAACATATGTAATAAATTTAAACACATCAAAAAATATTATTGCTTCCTGCCTGTCTATACAACCAGAAACTTTATCTCGTATTTTAAGAACGTTAAAAAACCGGAAACTTATTGAAGTAAATGGAAAGATGATAACTATAAACAATGTAAGTCAATTAAAACTAATAGCCGCATAAGTACATAACAGCGCATATTAACTCACCTCAAGACCACAATTAATAATATTACGCCTTTTATTAACATTAGCTTGATTGGTATTTACGAATACCAATCAAGCTAATGTTAAT
>Ga0209345_10000974_pt1 | contig 36563 bp, 32 predicted proteins | sample Cruoilmetagenom7_FD_187294 | JGI IMG/M metagenome (GOLD analysis project Ga0209345, IMG submission 187294) | Oil polluted marine microbial communities from Coal Oil Point, Santa Barbara, California, USA - Sample 7 (SPAdes) (version 2) | ecosystem: Environmental > Aquatic > Marine > Oil seeps ...
ATAATCTCGGGAGATTTCAATGGAACAATACGTCACACAGGACAATATCGCTGCCAAAGGGAAAAAGTGGCTTGAACAAATTTCTTCCTATAATACGCATAATATGCGCCTCTGCGGGGATAATGCTGCACTCCTCGTGGTTGATATGCAAAATTTTTTCCTCGACCCTGCTTCACCAACATACACTTGCGGCGGTCAGGCTATCCTTCCAAACATTAATAAGATCATTCGGGCTTTCCGGCAGGCAAATCGTCCTGTCATTTTCACCAAGCATGTACATCATGCTGATGGTCTTGACGCAGGGATCATGGAGTGGTGGTGGGAAGGTATGTGTCTGGAAGGAAGTCCAGAAAGTGAGATCCATCAGGACATATCTCCACAGCATAACGAGAAAGTCATCTCCAAACACCGCTACTCGGCATTTTATAACACTGATCTGGAAACAATATTACGTGTTCTTAAAATAGAGGATATTGTTATTGCGGGAATAATGACAAATATGTGTTGTGAATCTACTGCCCGCGATGCCTACTATCGGGATTATCGGGTATTTTTTCTCGCAGACGGAACAGGGAGCATCACCGAAGAAATGCACCTGGCGAGTTTACTCAATCTCGCTTTTGGATTTTCATGGGTTACAAACGTAGATACAATTCTATCTCAATTGGGTGCGTAAACTTCACCTGGAAATTAAAACTCTCAGGCAATAGGGTACTGTTAGATTAATATTTTGTGGTGCAAGAAATAAGTATTCCTCAATTGTTCACGCTCGTTAGGCACATAAAAAATCATCCCCATCGCGCATGCATACACGCTTGAAGTGTTCTTTCCCAAAGAAGAACCGCTGTTTTTCTTCCGGCGCAAACAGAATAGGTGAACCACTGGCCTGTGAATGATGACAACGAATTGCATTGCGTTTTTGCTTCCATACCGGCATTACATCCACATTCAGCGAAACTTCTTCGTCTGGTATCGCATGCAAGCCGGTCAAACTCAGTGCGCTTGCCACAGATTGCGGTACAGCCAAATGATATAAAGCGTTTGGAGCTTCCGCGTCCTTTTCCATTTCCTCAAACACCTGTGAAGTCCAGCGGCTCACAGCTTTATGATCAGGGTGCCCTGAAAGGCCATCCGCAGGCCAGGTAAGTAATACCTGAGGACGGAGTTCACGTGCAACTGCTGTGATCCTGGTAATCGCCTCTTCCTCATCCACTTCAGTTAATTTTCCATCAGGATAATCCAGAAAAATGGGCGGCAGGATACCAAGAGTACCGCAAGCACACTGTAATTCACTCTCACGTACTTCCGCAAGCTCTTCCGCTTTATACAGTGGTGGATCGCCGCACGAACCAGCTTCTCCCCGCGTAGCAGTGAGTAGATTAACTTCAACACCGCGCCCTGCCAGCAGAGCCAATAAGCCCCCGCAGCGGAACGTCTCATCGTCAGGATGAGCAAATACAGCTAACAGGACATGTGGCCGATCAGGCAGGAGTGTCAATCTTTACAATACCTGCACACCCAACACCCGCATCGAAATATCAGCCGAGATAAGGCGCGTGGTTTCTGCCGGAACAGTAATCATAGACCCAGCGCGAAGAGTGTACTGCTCGTCCTCTACAAGCAGTTCCCCTTCTCCCTCGATAACGTAATACAACACATCAACGGACATCTTGCATAATGGCGATTTTTGGCCGCCATTTAAGTTCAGCAACAATGTGCGTAACTTATCAGTTTGAATAAGCGGCGTGTGAAGCGCCTCGCTTGCTGAAAAATCTGTCAAATTATGGGTTTCAATAAACCTTGTGCCTGATTTAATTTCTGTCTTACTCATATTGTTTGGTCCCTTTCCATTATGTATAGATTATTTCTGACAATAGTTTATTTTAATCGTTTTTATTACCCAATCTTAGACCGTGTGTATGCGTCGTCAAAGAAAGGATAAAGAACAGATTATAAACCCTGCCAATCTAAAAAATATCTGCAGCTTACTCGGGGAAATTTCTACGCAATTATTCGAAGTGCAAAATTTGATGTATAATAGTAAAAATTATAGAGGCGAGTGTCTTGGATATACCCGAAAAAGTAAAAAATTTATTTAATGATCAAGATGTGATTTCCTTTGGAACAGCAGATGTTAACAATGCCCCAAATGTCGTTGCGGTGTTCTGGAAAAAAATAACAGACGATAAAACCATTCTTTTAATTGATAATTATATGGATCAAACAAAGAAGAATATTGAGCAAAACAGCAAGGTATGCCTTTCGTTTTGGGACAGAAAAACCGGGGAGGGGTACAAGATAAAAGGAGACGCTTACTATCATATATCTGGCCAAGTATTTACTCAAGGTAAAAATTTTATTCAAGAACAAAGACCTGAAAAAAACCCAAAAGGGGTTGTTGAAGTTAAAGTAAAGGACATTTTTCTAATTACTCCTGGTTCTGATGCAGGGGCCAAAATTTAAACCAAATAGTATCTGTTCTTTATCTCAACAGCTAAACTGGTCAGAAATTTTTCCGGTTCTATCGTGTTCCTATCTTCAGGATATTTCTTATAACAAAAACCTCCTGCTTGATACAATTGACATATACCCATTCTGTTCTACGAAAGCACTGCATCATCCTAATGCTGTCGCTTACGTACTTAAAAGTAATTATTCTATAATAAAGATCGCGTACAGAACACCTTATTCGGTAGCAATATTATCGTTAGATAGGATAGTTTATGGAAATACTTGTGGTTATTCCAACCGAAAGAGAATACGATCTTTTCTTAGCTAGTTGCAAAACGCATGCTTTACAAGTAGAAAGCCTGACCATTGGCAAACTGCCAGTGGTACAAATTCCTGATTTAGGTATTACATTGTCACATGGCGGACTTGGAAAGGCTCAGTTTGCCGTCCAAACTCAACACTTATTGGATGCTTATGCTGGCTGGAGTCTTGTTATTTGCCTTGGAACAGCAGGTGCACTGATTAAGGGTTTATCTGTCGGAGATATTATTGTGGCGACAGAAACTGTGGAGCACGATTTTCATGATAAGTCTGGCAAATCGCTTCTTCCGAGGTTTAGTGGTGCAGAAATAATTTTATCGGAATTGCAATCTTTAACATCCGATAACAACTCATTTCAAATTCACTTAGCCCCTGTTGCCAGCGGGGATGAAGATGTGATGGATATTGATAGAAGAAAAGCGGTTTTTAACCTGACTGGTGCATTTGCCGTTGCCTGGGAAGGTGCTGGTGGAGCAAGAGCTTGTCAATTTAGCAATATTCCATTTGTTGAAATTCGTGGAATAACTGATTTTGCTGACAATAATGCGGTCTCGGATTTTGAAACGAATATGGAAATTGTGATGAATAATATCGCGGTTTTTATCATATCCTGGTTGAAGAAACGTCACGAATAACTTCTGAGGTGATCCAAAACCCCGTTAACCCAAATTGCCTTCGTCTATCATTGTTTTTGCTGTACTTAATTACTTCTATAATACTGGGTAGTTGATAAGCTATTCTTATAACATAATCAAGGATAAGACTCAAAACTGAAAGGTATCATATGCGATTTGCACATACAAATATTGCAGCAAAGGATTGGAAACATTTGTCAGATTTTTACATCAAGGTCTTCAATTGCAAAGAAAAACTTCCGGAGCGCAATCTTTCAGGAGATTGGTTAGATCAAGCTATCGGACTAACAAACGCCAGATTAGCCGGCATTCACTTATTGCTGCCCGGTCATGGGGCCAGCGGGCCTACTTTGGAAATTTTCACATATGAAGATATGTATGAAAGTAAACTCGTAATGGCAAACAATCCGGGTTACACACATATTGCATTTGAAGTTGAAAATGTTGAAATTACATTAAATCATGCGTTGAACAACGGAGCCAGGTTGTTGGGAAAAGTCACGGAGAAAATAATAGAAAATGTTGGTACTTTGAAATTCGTATATTTCCGAGATCCAGAAGGGAATATTATTGAAATCCAATCATGGGAAAAATAAGTTTGTCTTACAAGAATGTGTGAAAAACCATCGAAATGGTAAGGTTCAGAAAAGTCACAGAGCAGCCCACGCCATCCTTGGACAGTAAATAATAAAAAGCATCACAAATAATCCCAACCAGGAACATTGTGTAGACATTTTTCTGTGCCAGCTACCGCCTAAAAGAAATATCTGTGGTGGACCACCACACAGGAGGTTGACAGGACTGAAGCGTGTCCCACGGAGACTAGATCAGGAAAAAGACTCCGATCACAGTAGATTTATTCATGTGACCGCAGTCATATGAATGAATGACGATACACATCCTCCAAATTGAGGAAATTGCTTTATTATTATGCTGGTTAAAAGGACATCAGAATTAACAGATGGTACTAATATAATGAATTTCAAAAAAACGATCAAAATATTTGCAAACCTCGCTTTGTTTGTAAGCTTTATTTTGACCTATTTTATAGACCTGACCGGCTTAGAACTGCACCAGTATCTTGGGATCGCCGCGGCAGGAATTTTGGCTGTCCATGTCATCACCCACTGGACATGGATAACGAATGTATCCAGGCGCTTATTTAAAAAGATGTCAGGCCGAGTGCGGATATATTATCTTTTAGACGGGACGCTTTTTTTAGCTTTCATTATCATCACCATCACCGGTGTGCTTATTTCAACCTGGCTTGAAGTTTTTCTTTCGGATTATATGCTTTTGCGGTCTATCCATATCATCTCGTCGATCGCAGGACTGCTGCTCTTGATTGTGAAAATGGGGCTGCATTGGAAATTTTTCACGAAAACTCTCAACTTGTTTCGTCTTCCAATCAGGAAATCTCCTATACCCACAGTAAACACGGCATCCGTTTACACCCGCCGTGACGCGTTAAAAACCATTGGTGTGATCTCTGCTGTGGGAATATTTGGCCTTTTTAAGGCGGTGTCAGCACTGACAATTCCCAAAGCTGCCCCGCTCCCTGATCCAGAAATTGAGACAATTAAAGCAGATCAGGTTGTTCCAACATCGGCACCGACGACGACTGAAGAAGCAATAGCCCATCCGGCACAAGCAGACGATGGAAAAAAAAGGGGTAAGCGGCGGGGATCAACCTCGCAAGAAAACCACATTCAATCGACCCCCACACCGCAACCGCAGTCCACTCCAGAAGCGGCTGTCAGTGAGCATGCGGAAAACACCCGGCCTTTTGAGGAATGTGTCGTTCGCTGTAATAAAGGATGTGCTTTCCCCGGTATATGCCGCCGTTACATCGATGAAAACCAAAATCAACTCTGCGACCTCGGAGAATGCCTCGTATTTTAGCCACAAATTTTTTCAATAAAAATCTTAAAAAAAAGAGCTGGATTCAAGCGCCAAGTGCAGTTTTCATCGCGATCCCCGCATGGCGGGGAATGGCAACCTCATCCTCCTATGTTCGCAGATATGGCGCCTGGATCTCCCTTATTCTAATAAACCCTCAATTAGTTTAACAATCCGCTCAAAATGAGAACCCTTCCAGTAAACCTGGCCACATTCAGAGCAGCGCCTGAATTCATGATAATATCGTTTGGTTTTTGGTAAGAGTTGATCGACAATCTCTTTTTTGCCCACCTCTTCGAGCAGCCCGTTGCAGTGCACACAGCGCTGGAAAGGTTTAACCTTTCTAATAAGGTCAAAACGGCGCAACACTTCTTTCACCTGCTGCCGCGAGTCCAGAGAACGGAGACAGTAACCGCGCGTGACCAGATTGCGTTTTAACAAGCCGCGGTCCCGTGTCAGGCAAATTCGGTTTTCATGATGGGAAATTTCCGTTATTTCTTCATCCGCATAATCGTTGCGGTACAAACAATCAATGCCCAGAAGTCGCAGGTAAGCAGTCAGGCGCCCCAGATGGCCGTCCAGCACAAATTTGGGCTCACGCAGCGGCTCAGGCCTTAGTTTGTTCTCTGCTGCTATATCAAAACTCTCAAAAACAGGATAGACACTGATAATATCCTTATCCTGGACGATATATGAAAAGTTAATGGATTCGCTGTGCACCAAGATCAAATCTACTTCTGGGTGCGGTACGCCCAGGGATTCGATCAGATGTTTGACAGTCTGCCTGTTCTTGAAAGTCAGCGGGAAGAGCACGTAGCGCTGCTCCTTCGGCAAGAAATCATTCAGCTCCGCATAAAACCTGAAATATGCTGTTTTGGTTATCATCTTTTTCCTGCGATCAGTATAATTATATGTTGATCGGGGCTTGTAATATTCCAGTGGATTGCTGCAAGGTTTTTTTACGATCATCAAAGTACTTATTTCATCAGTTCCAAAACTTGTCATTATACATCTGTTGCCTTTTAAAAGTTAATAAAATATTTCCACTTTTAGATACATATAATTACTTGTTGAATTCCCGTTAATACGTTAACGTAAGCTTAGTGAAATACTATAGTAAGTTAATCGAAACAATTAAGTAAGTATTGACTATATTTTAGTTTTATGTATAATAATTTTAACGATATTGGCATTCGCCAATAAGAATATTCAAGATAAAGGAAAGGATGAAGAAAATGAAGAAGTTTCTGACGTTTTTACTTATAGGTGGAATAGTACTGTCGCTCGCGGCATGTGCTACACCCGCCGAACCCGCCGTCAGCGAGCCCGCAGCTGACGAACCTGTTGCAGAAGAAGCCGCAGCAGAAGAACCGGTAGAAGATCCATATAGCGCTTTGATTGGTTTCGCGATGCCCACCCATTCTGACGAGAGCTGGCTCAAACATAAATCATATATGCAGGGATACTTAGAGGAAATGGGATATACAAACTTTGACGAGCAGTGGGCAGAAGATGTTGTTGCCGATCAAGTAAACCAGATCGAAAACATGATCACCAAAGGCGTCAATGTTCTGGTTGTTGCCGCGGTTGACGGAAACTCTTTAGGGGATGTTCTTGCCAAAGCTGCCGCGCAGGGAACTAAGGTTATCGCTTACGACAGATTGATCATGAATACCGAGCATGTTGATGCTTATGTGGCTGGAGATAACTTTGGAGTTGGTGTAAAAGAAGCGGATTACATCATTGAAAAGCTGGGTCTGGCAGATGGCAAGGGCCCCTTTAACGTCGAAATCTTTGCGGGTTCGATGGATGATAACAACTCGTTTTTCTTCTTTGATGGTGCCATGTCTTTGCTGCAGCCATACATTGACAACGGACAGATTGTTGTTCAATCAGGTCAAACCGCAGTCGAAAAAGTCGCCATCCAGCAGTGGGACGCTGCAGTTGCCCAGGCAAGAATGGACAACCTCTTAACAGCCTACTATGCCGACGGCGAACTCGTTGATGCAGTGCTCTCTCCTTATGACGGACTCTCAATCGGCATTATTTCATCACTGAAAAATGTTGGTTACGGCACAGCAGATCAACCATTGCCAATCGTAACTGGTCAGGACGCTGAGGTTGCGACTGTTATCTCCATCATCAACGGCGAACAAGCCCAGACAGTATGGAAAGATTTCCGAGAATCTGCTAAAGGTGGCGCCGCGCTGGTTGACGCTTTGATTCAGGGCACGGAACTTCCTATAAATGACACAGAGACATACCATAACGGCGTAAAACAGATCCCATCTTTCCTGTACCCAGTAAAATCTGTTGACGCATCAAACTATATGGAGCTCTTTGACACTGGATTCTATAATAAAGACGATGATATGTGGGCAGACGTTGTTGATTCTCTAAATTAAGGAAAGACTATTATAATAATGTAATGTGGAATTACGGGTTACTTTGCTACAAACAACATAGTAACCCGTAATTCATTTTAATATATGTTTTTGAACGGGATGGTGGCAAATTGAGTAAATTTATTCTTGAGATGAAAAGCATCACCAAGGTATTTCCAGGTGTAAAAGCATTAGACAATGTAAACCTGACTGTGAAACAGGGTGATATCCACGCGCTCGTTGGTGAAAATGGTGCTGGAAAATCTACTCTGATGAATGTTCTCTCCGGTATTTTCCCATACGGAAAATATGAGGGAGAAATATTCATGCATGGTGAGCAGTGTAAGTTTAATGATATCAAGGCAAGTGAGAGTGCCGGAATATCCATTATTCATCAGGAACTTTCCATGATGCCTAATTTATCAATTGCAGAAAATGTGTTCATTGGAAATGAAATTAGAAAAGGATTAATGGTCGACTGGAACCTGACATTTAAGCGCGCCGAAGAACTGCTTAAAAGGGTCGGGTTTAAACAAAACATTAGCCTTTTGGTGAAGGATATTAGCGTTGGCGACCAACAGCTTGTTGAAGTAGCAAAGGCGCTTTCAAAAGATGTCAGGCTGCTGATCCTTGATGAACCTACTTCAGCCTTAAATGACAATGACGCTGCTCATCTTCTTGATATTCTTCTTCAGTTGAAGAAGCAGGGAATGACATCAATAATTATTTCGCACAAGCTACATGAAGTGCGTAAGATTGCAGATCGTATTACGATTATCCGGGATGGAAAAGTAATAGAAACGCTAAGTAAGGAAGACGATATTTCTCAAGACAGGATCATCCACGGAATGGTTGGAAGAGATCTTCCAGATGTTTTCCCGAAGCGCAAGACTTCTCCGTCTGAAATCATGTTCGAAACCAAGGCATGGAATGCTTTCGATCCGATAGATACAAAAAGACAAACCTTATTCGATATTGATATAAAAATCAAGAAAGGAGAGATAGTTGGCCTGTCTGGTCTCATGGGAGCGGGGCGGACTGAGTTTGCGCTTTCGGTATTTGGAAAAAGCTACGGCAGTAAAATATCAGGCACGGTTTATAAAGAAGGAATCCCCATTGATGTATCTACGGTATCTTCCTGTATCAGCAATGGAATTGCATATACTACTGAAGATAGAAAAGGAGCGGGGCTGATTCTTTCAGAGAATATTAAAGATAATATCGTGTTGGTCAACTTATGGGATCTCGCAAACAATGGTATTCGAGCCAAACAGCTTGAAATGAATGCGGCTTCGAAGCAGATCAAAAAACTGAATGTAAGCTGTTCAGGGTTGGAACATCAGGCGGTTAATCTCTCGGGTGGAAACCAGCAGAAAGTTGTGCTTGCAAAATGGATTCTTTCTGCACCAGATATACTGATCTTAGATGAGCCCACCCGTGGCATCGACGTGGGCGCAAAACGAGAGGTTTTTACAATCATGAATGAACTCGTGTCACAGGGAAAATCTGTCCTTTTCATTTCTTCTGAATTACCTGAGCTTTTGGGAATGTGTGACAGGATTTATATAATGAATGAAGGCACAATCGTAGGAGAACTTGATAAGAAAGATTTCTCCCAGGAGGCCATTATGCAAGCTATTATGAATCATTATAATAACAACGAAGGGAGAATTTCCAATGAATAAATTTAAAGAAACATTACAAAACAATATGCGGCAATACGCGCTGGTATTGGCATTTGGGATGATCATTATAGTATTTCAATTTTGGACAAACGGAATTTTATTGAAACCGCAAAATGTCACAAACCTTATCCAACAAAACAGCTATATTTTGATCATAGCAATTGGTATGCTTTTGGCTATTATCTCCGGGGGTCATATCGACCTATCGGTCGGATCGGTCGGGGGTTTTATCGGATCAGTAACGGCAAAACTTTGTATCGTCGGGGACATGAACCCCTGGCTTGCCATTGCCATCGGTTTGTTGACAGGGGTGGTGATAGGTGTGGTATCTGGTTACTTTATTGCATATCGAAACGTACCATCTTTTATTGTAACACTTGCTGGTATGTTAGTGTATCGAGGCCTTTCATTGGCAACTCTAGCCGGGCGTACCCTTGCTCCATTCCCTGCCGCATATCAAATTATCAGCACGGGTTTTATACCTGATTTTTTCAATTACCCTGACTTACACCTGACATCAATTCTCATTGGTGTGCTGATCTGCCCTGTTATTGTATTTTTCCAAATCAGAAACAGATCGGGAAAGAAGAAGAATGACGGAATTTTGATGCCCTTTCCTTTATTTACCATGAAACTGATCGCTCTCTGCGGCGTGGTTTTACTGTTCACCTATTGGTTAGCACTCTATAGGGGAATTCCTTCAATTCTTGTGTTATTGACTGTGATATATCTTATCTATAATTTCTTCACTACACAGACAGTTTATGGAAGACATCTGTATGCAATGGGTGGAAACAAGAAAGCAGCCGAGCTTTCGGGTATTAAAACAAAAAGACTTTTACTCTTCGCGTTTATCAACATGGGATTCCTTTCCGCAGTATCAGGCATAGTTTTTGCGGGTAGGCTTAATGCCGCAACCCCAAAAGCTGGAGGCGGTTGGGAACTTGATGCAATCGCTGCCTGCTTCATTGGTGGTGCATCAGCATCCGGTGGCTTTGGAACGGTTGGAGGTGCCATCATCGGCGGCCTCATTATGGGTGTATTAAACAATGGGATGTCAATCGTCGGAATAGACGTAGACTGGCAGCATGTAATCAAAGGTATAGTCCTATTAATTGCAGTGTTATTCGACACGTATTCAAAAAATAAAGTTAAAGTAGAGTAACAAATATATACCATCCCCTTGAAAGGAGTTTTTATGAAAAGATCTAAGCTTAACAAAATAATGATCGATACAAAAAATTTCCTGGATGAAAAGAACTTCATATTGCCCCCATTTGCCTATTGGTCCCCTGAAGAATGGGCAGAAAAGAATCATGAATATGATGAAATCAGGGATAACATGATGGGGTGGGATATAACTGACTTTGGGAGCGGTGACTATAATAAATGCGGACTTTTGATGTTCACAATTCGCAACGGAAATATCCATGAAAAAAATTACACCAAGACTTACGGAGAAAAACTGCTAATCGTCGGCGAAGGACAATTAACCCCATATCATTTTCACTGGCGAAAGATGGAAGATATAATCAATCGCGGCGGCGGTAATCTCATGCTGCAGTTATACAAAGCAGATGAAAATGAAGGGTTATCAGATAAAGATGTGCCCGTCCACGTAGATGGAAGAACATATGAGGTTAAGGCGGGGTCGATCATCCGGCTTACTCCAGGGGAAAGTATTACGATTATGCAGTATCAATATCATCAGTTTTGGGGGGAAGAAGGCACAGGACCCGTTCTGGCTGGTGAAGTTTCCGAAGTAAGCAACGACGAAGAGGATGATAGGTTCCTTGAGGAATGTGGGCGTTTTCCGCCCATCGAAGAAGATGAAAAACCTTTGTACCTGCTTTACAATGAATATCCCAAGGCATAATGGGTTTTTTCGGATATTGAATTAAGGCAATGATTGAGATAATTCTCTTTTCAAACTAGACCTCAATGGCCTTTTACCCAGAATACTTTATGCCGGATGAATTATGAATTATCTAGGCAATAATTTGGACAAACAGATAAAAATAAATCTTGTAAAGCAAATGTATCTAGCTATAGTTTTGTGACTAACCATGTATCTGAGGTGATTCGAATGAGATTTTTTCTAACCCTTGACGTTGGTACAACTGCGGTAAAGGCGGGGCTGTTTTCTGAAAAACTTGACTCGGTAGCGTTTACGATCAAGGAATATTCTCTTCTTACTCCAAAAACAGATTTTGTGGAGATGGATCCAAATATATACTGGGAAGAAGCAATAGATGCGATAAGAGAAGTGCTTTCCAAGTCGCATATCAGCGCATCTGACATTATTTCTATAACCTGTACAACACAAGGAGAAACATTTATACCGATTGGAAAGGATGGGAAGCACCTTTCCAATGCTGTCGTATGGCTGGATTCAAGAGCAAAATCGGAAGCAGAGTTTATCTCTAGTCAATTCGATAAAACGATTATTTACGCCACAACAGGATTACCTGAAATAAACGGATACTGCCCCATTGCTAAGATTTTATGGGTGAAGAACAATACACCTAATCTGTATGATGCGACAAATAAATTTCTACTTCTTGAAGACTATCTGATATTTAAGTTGAGTGGAAAATACGCTACAAACCCATCACTCATGTGTTCGACCGGGTATTTTAACATAAGTACTGACAAGCTGTGGGATGAGATGCTTGATTATTGTGGTATTTCAGCAAAGAAGTTTCCCGAAACTTTTCAGTCAGGTAGTGTAGTTGGCAAAATACTTCCCGAAATTGCGAAAAAAATTAACCTGTCGCCCAACACAATGATAACAACGGGCGCTATGGATCAGGTTGCTTCGGCAATAGGCTCCGGTAATATAACCGTAGGATCAGTTACCGAAACAACCGGTACCGCCCAGGTTGTCGCGGCAACATGTGAAAAGTTACCTCCCGGTAAATGGAGTCCCGTGACAGTGTACAGGCACGCAGTTGAAGACAAATTTCTAAAAATTGTCATTAATCAAACAGCGGGAATTGCATATAAATGGTTCAGAAATGAGTTTTGCATTGATTTGATGAACTCTGGTGGCAATACATTCAACCTGATGGGAGAGATAGCTGCGAAAGAACCACCATTGAGCCGAGGGCTCACTTTTTTTCCGCATCTAACAGGAATGCAGTTCCCACAATCAGATGAATCACTGAGAGGGGTTTTCTTCGGGGTCGGCTTAGACACAAATAGGTCCTGCTTTATACGTGCGATTATGGAGGGGGTTGGCTACATGTTGCGCGAAAGTATCGAGGAGATGAAGCTTAATCCTGATTGTATTACCTCGCTTGGCGGTGGTGCAAAAAGCCAGCTTTGGTGCCAGATAAAAGCGGATATCTGCGGTACTACAATAGCTGTGCTTGATAATGATGAATCAACATCGCTGGGCGCGGCAGTGATAGGGTGTGTCGCAATGGGGTTTTTCAGCGATTTTGATGCGGCACGGCATCATATATCACGCAGACGAAGTTTTGTCCCCGTTATTGATAATCACGTTATATATCGCAAAGGATACTCAGAGTACAGAGAAATGTATAAAGCTTTTTCACCAATATTCCACAAAAGATGATAACTCAGGAGGCGTAATTATGAAATTAAGAAAACCCAAAATAGGACTGCTTGCGTTGATGACCGATGGATACGAGTCGATTTTTCCTGGCATCAATGAGCGTCAATTCAAGTACGCCAAAGAGCTTGTGAAATCACTTTCATCTATTGCTGATATTACATTCGACGAAATAGGGGGTAATCGGGCAGTGATTGAAAAGATTATGAAAGAATACAACGAGGCGGAACTTGACGGCATATTAATCACACTGCTGACTTATTCACAAGGCTCTTTCCTTATCCGTGCTCTTGAGAATAATCGTCTTCCGATTGCCATGGCAGTTGTACAACCGGATCAGGAGGTTCTGGACAATTGGGTAGAACTTGATTTAACGGTTAACCAGGGATTGCATGGTGCTCAAGATAATGCCAACATCATTGCAAAGAGTAGCACTCCATGCGAATTTTTCGCCGGGAACAGGCACGAAAAGCGTTTTCTCGATTTTGTTGAGGATTTCGCAAAAGCGGCATGCACAAGAACAGTTCTCAAGACCATGAAGACCGGTGCTTTTTCTAAAATGCTGGGCATGGGCGATATTCTTGTAGACGATTTTGAATTTTTCAGAACAATCGGCCCGATGGTCATGCACGACACCATCGGTTCAGTCTATTCCCGTATGGCTGAGGTTACTAAAGAGGGAATTGATGCGCAAATTGCCAAAGACAAAAAGACACACGATGTCGACCCAAAACTGACATACGAGTCCCACGCTGAAGCAGTCAAGATGTATCTTGGGTTTAAGAAATACCTTGAAGACAAGGATTTGCAGGCATTTACTGCCCACTTCGATATATTTAGCGACGACAAACGGTTCAAACAGCTCCCTCTGTATGCCGCGTCCAATCTGCTTGCGGAAGGATACGGATATGCTGCCGAGGGCGATTTTATGTGCGCCAGCATGGTCGCAGCTGCCAGCGTGCTCGGCAACAACGATGCGAATTTCACCGAAATGTACACGATGGATTTTGCGAAAAAGGCGATTATTTTCTGTCACGCAGGTGAAGGCAACTGGGCAACGCACCGTAAAGACATGAAAGTTAGATTAATAGACCGTTATCTAGGGGAAGGTGGACTTGAGAATCCTCCGACCCATATTTTCACACCGGAAGTTGGAAGAGCAACACTCACTTCTTTAACGTATAAAGGCAAAGGAAAATACAGGCTTGTTCTCGCTATGGGAGATATGCTCCCTAAGTCTGACCTAAAAGGTGTTGAGATGCCTTATTTCTTCTGGAGGCCTGACGCAGGGATTGAAGCTTGCGTAGAGGGTTGGCTTAAAAACGGAGGCACCCACCATGAAGTTATTAACCTTGGTGATGTCAAACGCCGCTGGCAGATGCTTTGCAATATGCTGGATATCGAGTATGTAGAGATTTAGGGAGAGATGCATGGCAGAACTTTTCGGAGGAGAATACACAAAATCTAAATTGTATAAAAATGCCGTGAATATTGGGCAGCTTGCTTCAATTGACGAAATTGAGTTGAAAGACGGTAGAGCAAACGGCATGAAGGTTTTTCGAGTCCGCTCGACCAACGGACTTGCATTTGACCTTTTGCCTAGCAAGTGCATGGATATCGCTGCGTTATCTTATAAAGGTGTAAACATATCGCTTCTCACAAGGAACGGAGTATGCTCCCCAGAAAATATGTTTCCCGTGAATGGTGAATTTGAACGATATTTTAGCGGAGGCATGCTTTGGACGTGCGGGCTTAAAAACTGCGGACCGAATTATCACGACAAGGGTTCGCAATTTCACCATTATCACGGGAGAATTGGAACACTGCCCGCCGAACAGTCGTGGAAAAAAAGTTATTTTGATGGAGACGAATATATTCTATCCGCTGGATCAGTGTTGAGAGATACAACAATCGAGGGATATAATCTTGAGCTGGTCAGGGAGATAAAAACATCCCTTTCCAAACCAGAGATAACGATAATAGATTCAATAGAAAACCTAGACTGCAGCGACACTGATTATCTATTGCTGTATCATTTTAATTTTGGATTTCCTTTTATCGATGAGAATCTCTGCATGTTTTTTCCCGAAGCTGAAAAACCGATGAAAGCAGGAAACGATGCCTCAGAAAAAATGATATCCGAATGGAATAAATTGTGCCCTCCCATAGACAATGGTGTTGAGAACTTATTTTTCCACACCCTCAAGCCTGACATTGATAAAACAGTAACTGTCAGACTCGAAAATCCAAAGATCGGAATTGGGGCATATATCAGATATGAAACCGAGTACTTGCCTTATCTTGTCGAATGGAAATGTATGAGAGCTGGAGAGTATGCGCTAGGAATAGAGCCTGCCAACAATTTAATTGGTGGTATGCAAGCGGAGCGGAAAGCTGAACGCAGTAGAAAAATTTCTGCTGGAGAAAAACATATAATCAAGGTTAGGCTTGGGTTTGATACACTATAGAAAAAACAAAGCATGAATAACTAGGCTCGAGTTGAAAAATCTGTTTAATTTGATGCCTTGTAAAACCTGTAGTATTGCATACGCGAGAATTCATCTGAATTACCTCATGTTTTTAATGTGATTTTTTCTTTCACAAAAGATTTCTTCACAAGGTAAAGATCGTATGAGAAAATATTATTATAAACAATTAAATGACGATGAAAACACGGTTTTGCTAGGTTTTCTGTCTAATGATGGTACTGCTCAGGAAGCCCGAATCTCATTGCGGTATGGTGCAAACCTCAACAGATATACTTATAAGGGATTTAACATCATTGACTATGATTCTGCGTTATTAAAGGCCAGTGATTTTACGGGAACACCTGTACTTTATCCCACGCCAAACCGAGTTGAGAATGGTGTGTTTGTCTTTCACGACAAAGCGTACGAACAGGTAAAGCGAGGACGGCGCGTACTTGAGCATGGTCTTGTGTATGACGAGGAATGGGATCTTGTAAAAGTACACGCCACAGAGAAAGAAGCTCTTCTCTCAGCCCAAATTACATGGACAATTGATAGCCCGCTATTTAAAGCATTTCCTTTCCCGCATTCTCTGACACTGACCTTCCGCTTAATTGATGGCGCAATTGACATCAATTACGATATTTTCAATTATGGGTCAGAAGAGATACCCTTTGGCTTTGGGCTGCATCCATATTTTCAAAAACTTTCCGGCGAAGAAAAAACTGTAATTACTTTGCCGGTTGAATATGTGATGGAGGCAACCGAAGCATTGCTGCCTACTGGAAAAATATTACGGGTTTCAGGTACATCTTTTGATCTCAATTTCCCTACCGCTATCGGAAAACTTGATTTGGATCACGTATTTTTGCGGGCAGAAGATGATACACCAGCAACTATTCACTATTCTGAACAGGGCTTAATAGTTAACATACACGCTACAAATGATTTTTCGCATTTTGTTATATATTCTCCCGCTGGCAAACCTTATTTTTGTGTTGAAACCCAAACATGCTCTACCAATGCACACAATTTGTATCATCGCGGACTGCATGAAATCTCTGGACTGATGATGGCAGCACATGGTGAGCATAAAACAGGCAGAGTACGGTATACAATATCTTCTGGTTAAACTAAAAATAATTTGTTTTCATTTAAGTTTTTTCTATAGTCGCAAGAATAGATCGGAGCGCAATTATTTTATCCCATGTAAATAAACTACTAGTTTAATAATAAAAGCGATAGCTTAATGGATATAGATTAAGCTATCATCTTTTTGTCAGTTTTGTAATTTATCCAGGTGGTTATTCACCCATTATCATCACTTCAGCCACTCTCTTTCTTTCGCGAATCTGATCCCAATCGATGAAGTAGATAAAACCAAAGTCACCAAGACTGAGCTTGCCGTCTTCCAAAATGATGTTTTCACTGCGGCCAAAAAAAACCGAGCGAAGGTGCGCATCAGTATTCAAACTGTCTCGTTCAACTTCCCCGGGATTACTAAGGGCAAACTCAAGATGTTTTGGCCCCGGATGATGGTACTGACCCTCTGTACGGCAAGTCGGAATTAGTTTCTCCATAATCTCGACAAGATCAACCTGAAGATTCTCGCGACCAAAGAAATTGAGATCATGTGAACTTTCCTGCACAATTACCGAACAAGTTGTATGGTGTGAATAAACAGTTACCAAACCATTTTTTATGCCAGAATCAGCAATATATTTTTTCACTTCATCGGTGATGTCGTGAAAGTAGGGCATGTGATCTCGAGATTGTAGCTTGATTTTTTTAATAACAACTGCCATGTAATAGCCTCCAAAACTTATTGGTTAGTAAAATATTAAAAGATATTTATAAAATGTTGTTGACTAATCTCTTACATTTCTTTTATCTTTCTTTTATGGTATTATATATTAATCAAGCCAATCAGTCAATTTACTTTTTGATATTTTAGGTTAATTAAAAAATAACACATATGAAACATGCATCGTGGGACGCCGCAAAACAAGCTTTTTCTATCGAGTCTAAAGCCATTTTAGAAGCTTTGGGCGCAATAGATAGGATTGAGTTTGGTAAGGCAGTGGAAGTGCTTGCGAAAGCTGAGCGGATTGCATGCAGCGGATGTGGCCATTCGGGAATCGCGTGCAATCATTTTGCTCATCTGTTATGCTGCATTGAACGTCCTGCGCGTTTTCTGTCACCCTCGGAAGCCGTGCACGGTGGCACAGGATTTTTACAAAAAGATGATGTGCTGGTCGTTGCTTCGCGTGGAGGAAAAACCGAGGAATTGCTGCCCATTGAACAGATAGCGAAAGAAAAAGGCGTAAAAATAATTGCGATAACCGAAAACCTACAGTCACCACTGGTGGTTAGTGCTGATATTATATTGTTTATGAAAGTGACACGCGAGTGCGATAAATATAATTGTCAGGGAACCACCAGCTTTGTTGTATTATCAGCAATTTTTGATGCGCTGCAAACCTCCCTTATTGAAGAAATGGGCTACAATAACGAAAATTTTACTCTTATCCATCCCGGTGGCGCAGTAGGCAAGAGGCTTTACAAGGAACAGAAAAATCACAATACCAGGATTAACTACAATGACAAATAAAGGATTGAAAATTGATGGGCGCCGCAAACTAATAACTGAATTTGTTGCACAGAAAGGTAAAGTGCGAGTTTCAGAACTCAGCGAAGAATTCGGTACTACCGGTGTAACGATCAGAAGTGATTTGGCAGCGTTAGAAGCCTCTGGTTACCTTAAAAGAGTACCCGGAGGAGCAATACATAATGTAAATAACTTTTTTAACCTTAACTTCTTCCAACGAAATCAACATAATGCAGAATTTAAGTTTGAAGTCGGTAAAACAGTATCCGAACTTGTGCACGATCGCGATACATTGTTCATAAATTCCGGGGCGACAACATACTACACTGCGGTAGCTCTGAAAAAACTCAAAAATCTGAGTATTGTAACAAATTCGGTTTCTATAGCAGTAGAGCTAGGAGCACATCTGGGCTTTCGAGTAATATTGCTGGGGGGAAAATTAAATCCGCAGTATGCGTTTACGTACGGAGCAGACGCGCTTGAACAACTTCGTCGCTATAAAGCTGATGTAACTATATTGTCTATCGATGGCATACATCCCAAGGCTCGCTTTACCACCTATCACCAGGATGAAGCACCGATTGACCGTGAGATGATATTACGTTCTCGCCGCTGCATTATTGCCGCAGACCACACAAAAATCGGACACGAGAGTTTCTTTAGTGTTGCTGAGGTCCCAAGCACGGTGACAGTCGTCACTAACAAGTGTGTTGATCCAGATGTGTTATTAACATTCCGCGACAAAGGTTTCAACATAGTTACCTAAAATAATTATTTTCACCGCACAATATTGGGTGCACGCTCTAATCTTTATATATTAATTGCTGTAGAATTCAAATTTGTGTTTTTCTATTCTGTTTATAAATTTATAAATAATTAAGGACAAACGATGAGTAATAAACCAAAAATCAGAACACCGTTTTTTGAGACCGGTGTAAAAAACTACATCTACGGTGATGCGGTGCTGGAATACGCAAAAGTGGTTGACACAGCAGCCGCGAAATACGATATTGATGTTCTGTTTATTACGCCGTACACAGAAATCAGGAGAGTGTCAGAAAAAACAGAAAATCTTATTGTCATTGCGCCATACATGGATACACTGCGCCCGGGGCGCGGAATGGCAGATGTACTTCCCGAAGCAATCAAAGCCGCAGGAGCTAAGGGCGTTGTAGTAAATCACAGCGAACGTCCGATGTCACTTCCCGCAATCAGAAAAACCATCGACCGAGCTAATGAACTTGATCTGCTTACTTTCGCATGTGCTGATTCCATAGCCGAGGCAAAAGCTATCGCACAGTTCCAGCCAGATATCATCAACCCAGAACCCTCTGAACTCATCGGAAGCAGTGAAGCGAGCGACATGAGCTATGTTATTGAAACACTTAGAATAATCAAAGAGATATTCCCGGATATCCTGGTCGATCAGGCCGCCGGAATCACAAACGGACAACAACTATATGATTTCATCATGGTAGGAAATGATGCCGCTGGTGCTGCATCTGGTATTCTTACTGCTCCCGAACCATATGCAATGGTTGATGAGATGCTTCGTTATGTAAGAAAAGCCAAGGATGATTTAGAAAAGAAAAGGAAACGTTGAGAGGTTTTTTATGAAAACAGTCAGAGAAACATTTAAGGTTTCCTCTACCGGAACGAGACCTACATTCCACATGGTTACCGATAAGGTAAAGGATATTGTTACCCATTCTGAAGTAAAAAGCGGAATCTGTCTAGTCTTCTCTCGCCACACAACATGCGCGGTAATGATCGATGAAGATTCGTTTGATAAGGCTTATACCGGGCTTACCTATCTGCAACAAGACTTGACAGATGTTTTCGAAAATATCATCCCAACGTGTCGAAAAGAAGGCCAATATATGCATCCAGGTCCTGAGGCCACAATGTTTGCCGCAGCACACGACGAGGACAAGCCTGGAACATTAAATACCGATGCGCATTTAAGATCTTCCATCATGGGAAGAAGCGAAACAATTCCGATTGTAGATGGCAAACTTGATTTAGGTGAATTTGGGCACATATTCTTTGTCGACTTTGATCATACCCGTGCCCGAGAAAGACAAGTAACGGTACACATTATTGGTGAATAATTTGTTCCCATTAACTAATTACAGCGATTGAGAAAAACCCAATCGCTGTCTATGTTTTCTACTCTATTTTACTCTATGTTGAGACCGCTTTCGCTGAAAACACTATCATTCCAGTGATCAGTGCAACCAAGAATGACGCGGTTAGCAATGATCTAAATTTCTTTCTCCGCCAATTTTGTGCGGATAAAAACCAAAGGTGCAATGCCTGTTATCCATACACCGATCAAAGCATAGCGAAAATACCGCAAACTGACACTTAATAGATCTCCGGTTCTCGGAAAAACATCTCCCAGACCTTTCCAGATCAGCAATATGCCCGCCAAGCCTATTATGAAACGGAGAATATGCTTTAAAAATGACCCTGTGTCAGCTTTATACCCACCTTTCTGTTTCACCCATATACCGCCAGCTAATAAACCAAATAAAGTAGCCGTCACTGTAACCAATCCATCAATGGCAAAGGGAGAGATATCCTCTTCTGGATGAGCGATGGCTGTATTTTGAATCCATTCACTCGGAAGGGGAATACCCTGGAAAATATCCACAATTAGAATTCCCAAAAAGGTCAGGGTAACTGAAATGCCAAATACAAGCAGTATGCGGACGATAATCTTCTGACGCTGAAAATATTCTGTGGTTCTCTCCTCAAATTTCATGAAAATCCACAGGATGAAAATTCCCACCAGAAGACCCAGAAGAATATCTGTAATTGAGTGCACACCCAGATATAAACGTGAAAATGCAACCATTATTATGGTGAAAATAATCAAAACTCTAAACCATTTCCGCTTTGTGGAGGTTGCCGTCAGACCAAATACGGATGCAGCGTTTTGAGAATGGCCAGAAGGCAGCCCGAAACTTCCCATTGGGGCGGCTAAATCCTTGATTTTGGATGAAACCCAGTATGGGCGCGGCTGGTGAAAACCTATTTTTAAGAAAAAGTTTAAGCTACCGCTCAACATCAACATCACACCCAGCCGCAGGCCAAGCTCATAGTCCACTGACCAGACCAATAATGGCATGATCAGTAAATAAAACTCTTCATCCCCTAAAAAGGTAAAGAATTTCATTACCGGCGCCAACCAGGCGAGCTGTGTCTGTAGAAAATTGATAATATTGATACTAATTTGAAGTAAATTTTCCAGCATAGAATTCTCCTTACCTTAGCCACCATGACTTGATATCTGCACCCTCTTTAACTGCCCCAGTTTTCTCGTTACAACCCGTTTCTGCAGCCCGCGTTTCTCTGCATCCTTCTCCATGCAAAACGAATACCCTCTACCTTGTTTTACCCCGTGATGAGATCGCTTTCGCTGAAAACACCAATGTTCCAATGATCAGCGCAACCAAGAATAATGCAGTACGCAGGGAAGTCTCCTCTGCAACCAATCCTATCAAGGGGGGTCCGACCAGGAAACCCGCATATCCAATCGTCGCAACTCCTGCGATCCCGGTCCCTGGTGAAATATCTTGGAGGTTACCCGCGGCACCGAATAGCAGCGGAATGATGTTCGCTAATCCCATACCGACCGCTGCAAACCCCGCGATTGCAGTCATTGAATCATCTGTAAATGCCGCCGCAAAAATTCCCAGCGCAGCTATCAAACCGCCTACTCTCACGATCAACGAAGTCCCCCATTTCCTTGACAGGAAGTCACCAAATAAACGTCCAACAGTCATCGTCAGTGAGAAAGCGGCAAAACCCAATGCCGCAATCGCCGCATTTGTATTTAATACTTGCATCAGATAGACCGCGCCCCAGCTGGCCATTGTCCCTTCCCCGATCGCGGAACAAAATGCGATCGCGCCCAGCGTCCACAGAGCCCGTTCTGGTAAACAGAACATTACCTCTTTTTCTCCAATCCCGCCTTCAGTGGGCAGCAAGTGGGGGAATGAGAAAATAATGACACCACTGAATATCACAGCTGCAATCGTAAAATGGGGAAGTGTGGATAATCCTGGCATAGCGGCCATGCCAGCGCCCATCAATGCTCCGGCTACACCGCCAATGCTGTACCCGGCATGAAACGAAGACATCAAAGGCCGTTTAGCCTTCCGTTCGACAAGAACTGCTTGTTCGTTCATTGCCACATCCATGACGCCTAATCCCCCTCCAAATACGAATAAAACTGCAAACAGCACAATTGGTTTGGAACCTATAGCAAGAAAAGGTAGGATGATGCAGCTCATCAAAGCGCAAGCAAGCGTTATATTGGAGCTGCCGAAACGTGCGATCAACCCTCCAGCCAGAAAAAGAGCCGTCAACATACCTGCCGATAAACCAAATAACAACAAACCCAACGCACTTTCACTTAATCCTAAATTGCTTTGGATTGCAGGAACTCTAGAAACCCAGGTTGCCATTAATGCGCCATTCGTAAAAAACGCTAATAACACAGCTAATCGGGGTTTGTTTCCTGAAAGAATTCTTTTCATGTTTTTAGTCCTCATTGATTTATTTCTTAGATCACACACACTCTAGTATAGTCATGCTGCATTCAACACCTTTAAAAATCATATCACTGCGAGCAACCCCAGGATGCGCGACAATTTCCTTCTTCTGCGTTCGTTGAAACTTGGAACTTTTTCTTTTTCTTTTGATGCCAAATCGTGAATCGCAGGAGATCGCTATAAGTAACAGCGTGTGTCACTTACCCGCGATGACAAATGGGAAAGTGTCATTACGAGTATCTACAGGATACACGGCAATCTCTCTGGCAGCCTTTCTCTAGCGCTTTTTCTCCCCCCGCCCCGGCTTGCGCGTCACAACCCGTTTTTGCCGCTCGCGTTTCCCTGTGTCCTTCTCCACAAAGATCGGCTTTTTTGTGAACGGGTCCATCTCGGTATGATACATCAGCGCGGAATAGGTGGAGGGCAGCGGCGTGAACAACTGTACCTGTTCTGGAGAGATATGCAGCTCACGGCTGGCAAACTGCTTCAACCGCCTCATATCCGTCTCTGTGCAGCCCGGGTGCGCGGCGATCAGATAATAGGTCAGATACTGTTCTTTCCCTGCCTCCTTCGAGAAGCGGTCAAATTTGCGCTTGAAAGCGAGCAAGTCCGCGTGCCCCGGTTTACCCATCGCGCTCAACACCCCGTCCTCGCTGTGCTCCGGCGCTACTTTCAACTGCCCGGACACATGGTGGCGGGCTATTTCCTTCAGATATGCGTCTCCATATTGCTTATCTTCCAGCACCAGGTCATAGCGAATACCGGAGCCCACAAACACCTTCTTGACTCCCGGGATGTTTCGCAGCCGCTTGAGGAGCGCGATCTGCCTCTTGTGGGTCGGTTTCAGCGCGCCGCATACCGCCGGATAAATACAGCGCTTATGTTGGCAGGCGCCGTCCTTAAGTTTTAGCGGACATTCGAAGCCATACATATTCGCCGTCGGTCCGCCTACATCCAGGATATACCCTTTGAAATCCGGCAGTTGGGCGATCACTTCCGCTTCAGCGACTACAGAGTTCTCACTCCGCCAGCGTACGGTGCGCCCCTCATGCACAGCGATCGAGCAGAAGTTGCATTCCCCATAGCAGCCGTGCTGAGAATTTATCGAGAAGCGGATCGTCTCAAGCGCACGCGCCTTTCCCTGCGCCTCATAATACGGATGCTGCGCGCGCTGATACGGCAGCGCGTAAACCGCGTCCATTTCTGCCTGTGAGAGATATTCGGCGGGTTTATTCTGCACAAGATACCGGTGGCCATGCTGCTGCACCAATCCGCGGGCGTTCAAAGGTTCATTATTTTGATAGAACGCATGAAACATATCAATGAAAGTGTTCTTCTCCCCACTGACCTGCTCATAAGACGGCAATTCCAGATAGTCCCCCGGTGGTTCTTTGGCGATATAACATAAACCCCGGACGCTGGTACCGCCCTCCCGCTTCTTCAGCGCATCCGCCAACTGTACTACCGAACGCTCTGCCATCCCATACAGCAGGTAATCAGCTTTCGCGTCAAATAAGATCGAGCGGCGGATGACGTCATCCCAGAAATCATAGTGCGCGACACGCCGTAAAGACGCTTCTATTCCTCCCAGTACAATTGGAACAGTGCCCTTGAAAAAACGCTGGATCAAGTTCGTATAAGCGATCACCGCCCGGTTAGGGCGCCGATCATTGACGCCGCCCGGTGTGTAATCATCCTTGCGGCGCTTCCTGCGGCTGGCCGTGTAATTGGCAACCATAGAGTCCACGCTGCCCCCCGTCACACCCCAGAATAAACGCGGTTCACCTAAACGGGTGATGTCCTCCGGAGAAGCAATATCCGGCTGCGCGATGATCCCCACACGATATCCAGCCTTTTCCAGCACCCGCCCGATCACAGCCGTACCTATATATGGGCTGTCAATATATGAATCCCCACTGACCAATACCACATCCAACGCATCCCATCCCCGTTGATTCACTTCCTTAAGAGTTATAGGTAAAAATGCGTTATCAATCATAGTTCTAAAGATTAATCCTAAAATGTTACTGTCTTACCCGCAGGAAATGGTTGAACACGCTCACCAAATGCGTTCGCCAGCGCTTTAATGGCATCATCACCAGTGCAGTGGTTCAGGTAAAAAAGAACGTCAGAATATCGCTCATCAAGCACATTGATCACATGATCCATTAATTTGCCATCAGCGGTCATCAGGTGTGTTCCGCCCATTACTGCAACAATTGGCCCTTCAAAGTTTTCTTCCACATGCGTGAGCGTATTCAGTAACCCCGCATGGCAGCATCCGCAGATCACAACCAGCCCATCTTGCGTTTTGAGCACTAACGACATGTCATCACGATATGGGTCTGGCAGCCATCCTTCTCCATCACGGATATAATGGCCGCTGCTGCGCCCCTCCGGTTCCACCCGCTTTGTTATCTCTCCGGTCGTCCATAAGTTGGGAAATATCTCCGCCGGCGTGTCGCTCAGGCAAACCTCAAATCTCCTGGTAAACTCTTCCCGGCTCACTTCAAATCCACTCGGATCATACTTGCCATCGTGCAGGGAAAACTTAGGGCGGAATACATCTTCATTAGCGTACATGATCAAATCGGGTTTTTCAGGGAGAACCGCTTCCAACCCGCCGGTATGATCATAGTGTGCGTGGCTGATAGCCAACGCATCAATATCCTTCACGCCAAGGTTCAGTAATGACATATTATGCGACAGCACATCCGCTGTCTGCCCGGTATCAAAAAGGACCGTACCCTTTCTTGTTTCGATCCAAAAAGCCAGACCATGTTCAGTTTTTAGGCCTGTACCTTTAAGCGCTTTATTATCAACCACACAAATCACTTTATTCATCAGACCCGTCCTTTGTCATTCATTTATAATAATACTCTTTAGTACGATCCAGACCTATTTTACCCGCCAATTGTGATCAGGATTCCATCGGCAGCAATACAGAAACACAACTTTTCGATTTGTTCATCGCAATAAACTGGGAGGTCATCAGGCGAGTAATCCAATCCAAGTCGGACATTTTTATTGATACCATACAGATGGTATATAAGCAGGTTAATCAGTTCATGCTTTACTTGAATTTTGCAAAAGAATTTTTTCCACATCAATAATTATGGTATTTCTACATTTTCTGCCGTCATTTTGTGATAAAAATCAGCGATCTTCATCCTTTCAACAATACCTTTGCTACAGCAACCTGTTGTACAATCTATAGAAACCAACACTTAGGAGGATTTCTTGTCTGAAACCTTTACTATCGCAATACCAATGGCCGGGCTGGGAACACGAATGAGACCACAGACATGGAGCAAGCCAAAACCGCTTATCCATCTGGCTGGTAAGACTGTCTTAGATTATGTATTGAACCAATTCCAATCCGTCCCGCGATTTAAAAATGCACAATTTGTGCTTATCCTTGGCCCCAATCAGGAAGATCAGGTAATCCCCTATATGCGGGAAAAACACCCTGACAAAAAAGTGCGTTACGTTATCCAAGAAGAAATGCGCGGGCAATCCGACGCCCTGTACCTGGCGAAAGAGTACCTGAAAGGGCCGATGCTGATGGCATTTTCAGATACATTAATCAAAACCGATCTTTCCTTTTTAGATAATGAAATTTTAGATGGAATTGCGTGGGTAAAAGCAGTACCAGATCCTCGCCGGTTTGGAGTTGCAGAAGTAACCAAAGCAGGACATATTACACGCCTGATTGAAAAGCCAAAAGGAATGGAGAATAATCTGGCAGTAGTTGGCTTCTATTACTTCAAAAAAGGCGCGGATTTAGTGGCCGCGATCCAAAAGCAATTAGATGAAGATATTTCCTTAAATGGGGAGTTCTTTTTAGTTGACGCGATTAACTTGATGATCAAAGCCGGGTCTACAATGCGTGCACAGCCAGTGGATATATGGCTGGACGCAGGAAAACCGGGAGCGCTGCTGGAAACAAATCGCTATTTGTTGGAAAACAGTAATGACAACAGCTCCGCCGCTGGCAAACGCGAAAAAGTCACCATTATTCCACCAGTTTACGTCCATCCAAAAGCTGAGATAAAAAATAGCGTGATCGGACCGCATGTTTCCGTAAGCCAAGATGCGGTAATTGAAAATACCATTCTAAAGAATTCGATCGTTGAGCAAGGCGCAATGATCAACAACATGGTACTTGAGAATTCGATCATCGGGCGGTCCGCTGCGGTACGCGGGCGAGCAGAAATCATGAATATTGGAGATAATTCCTGGATTGAGATCTAGTATCCATTAAGGACACACATGGACTAATCTAACCAAAAAATACAAATTCTATATTTGAGGAGAAAATATGGCGAAATCATACCTGGCTGAACGAGTAGCATCTTTAAAACCTTCTGGTATTCGGAAATTCTTCGAGATCGCATCCACAATGAAAGAAGTTATCTCATTGGGAATTGGCGAGCCTGATTTTAATTCGCCGCCAGCTATCGTTGATGCTGGCATCAAATCCCTGCGGGAGCACAAAACACATTACACATCTAATCGGGGAATTATGCCGCTGCGCGAGGCGTTAAGCCAGCATATCGAGAACCTATATAAGGTCAGTTACAGCCCTAAGGATGATATTGTCATTACAGTGGGCGGCTCAGAGGCATTAGTCATTGCATGCAATGCGATCTTGAATCCCGGTGATGAAGTGATCCTTCCCACACCCTGCTTTGTTTCTTACCAGGGTGTAATAACGCTGGCAGGCGGGGTTTCTGTTGAGATCCCCTGCAGGATGAAGAACAATTTCATGCCGGATCCAGAAGAACTGGAAAAAGCGGTTACTAATAAAACAAAGGCCATCTTGATCAATTTTCCCAATAATCCTACCGGCGCTGTGGCGGATAAAGAAACGCTGATCGCGATCGGAAAAATCGCTGAGAAACACGATCTGATTGTTATTTCCGATGAGATCTATGACCGCCTGGTATATGGTGTAGATCATGTCTGCTTCTCCGCTCTGCCAGGTATGAGAGAGCGAACAATCCTGGTCGGTGGTTTTTCCAAGAATTACGCAATGACCGGGTGGCGGATTGGATTCGTATGCGCGCCAACCGACATGATGCAGGGGATAGCACGCATTCATCAATATATCATCATGACTGCTCCCACGATGGCTCAATACGGCGCGCTTGCAGGGCTTCTCTCCTGCGAGGATGATGTACAAAAAATGACCGCCGAATACAACCGCCGACGCAGGTTAATTGTGGATGGATTGAACTATATTGGCCTGCCCACATTTGAACCACACGGGGCTTTCTATGCATTTCCAAAAGTGAGCGTGACCGGTTTAGATGATGAAGAGTTCTCCAATCGACTCCTCCAGGAAAAACATGTAGCAGCAGTCCCCGGCTCCGCATTTGGGCTAGCAGGAAAAGGGTTTGTACGCTGCTCTTATGCAACTGCCATTGACCAAATTGAAGAAGCGCTGGATCGCATTGACCAGTTTGTGAAATCACTCTAAATATAGGCAAGATCAACAAAGCACCTCAATAATGGGGTGCTTTTTAATTTTATGCTCTGTTTTAATAAAAGCGAGACCACAACTCTTCATCGCTTAATAAACTTCTTTACATACTATAATTAATTGGTTAAAACACAAACAGGTATATAAATTGATAAAATATAACGTTGATATCGGATTAGAAGTACATGTGGAACTGTCAACACATTCAAAAATGTTCTGCTCCTGTGCGGTGGTGGACAATACAATCTCACCTCCCAATAGCTCAACCTGCCCTGTATGCTGCGGTATGCCGGGTACATTACCGGTAATCAACCGGAATGCTGTCGAGCTTGCCCTGCGCGCAGCGATCGCTCTGGAATGCGAGATCAACCACACAAGCATTTTCGCCCGAAAGAATTACTTCTACCCTGACTTACCCAAAGGATATCAAATATCCCAATATGAATATCCCCTTGCGGAAAACGGAAAATTGCTTATCCACACAGGCGAAGGCGATAAATATATCCGCATTCTCAGAGCACATATAGAAGAGGACACTGGAAAACTCACCCATGTTGTAAGGGATGGAAAATCCTACTCACTAGTTAATCTAAATAGAGCAGGTGTTCCGCTGCTAGAAATCGTCAGTGAACCAGATATGCACTCAGTTGAAGATGTGGCAGCTTACAGCCGTGAATTACGGCTGCTGCTGCGAATAATCGGTGTTTCAAGCGGTGACATGGAAAAAGGAGCTATGCGGTTTGAGGCAAACCTTTCTTTGCGTCCAGAAGGATGTGAAGAATTAGGCACCCGTGTTGAGGTTAAGAACCTGAACAGTTTTAAAGCCATGGAAAATGCAATCATCTATCAAATAAGTATTCAAAAATCAACTTTGGAGAAAGGGGAAAAAGTCCATCAGCAAACACTCGGATGGGATGAAACAGCAGGGAAAACTTTCTCGCAGCGCAGCAAAGAGAACGCGAATGATTACCGCTATTTTCCCGAACCTGATCTGCCACCTTTAATTGTAGACCAAGAATGGGTATCAAAAATATCGGCGAAAATGCCAGAATTACCTAAAGCAAAGCGCAAACGCTATACGATTGATTACAAACTTCAGGCGGAAGATATTGAGCGTTTAATTGAAGAGAAGGAAACTGTGGGGTTTTTCGAAGCGTGTGTACAAGCAGACCCTTCGCTTGCTCCTAAAGCCATTGTCAATTGGATGCTTACCGACTTGTTTGCATGGATTAACCAGAGTGGAAGCACGCTGGGAAATCTCAAAATAAATCCTTCCGATTTCACAGCTCTGATCATGCTGGTAGAGAAGGGGGTCATCAACCAATCTACCGGGAAAGAAGTGTTGGCAGAAATGCTTGAAGGTGGGAAATCCGCAGAAGTGATCGTTAAGGGAGAAGGACTGCGGCAAGTCTCCGATAGTAAGTTAATCAATGATATGGTTGAAACTGTGCTTGTTAATAACCCTGGTGAAGTAAAAGCATATCTGAATGGTAAAGAAACCCTTATCAACTGGCTTTTCGGGCAGGTGATGCAGAATGCAAAAGGAAAAGCAAACCCACAGGTTGTCAAGAAATCATTACAAGAGCAATTGAATTCCAAGAAATTGTAATTTGCTTACCACAACAAACAATCCACGAAGTTACTCCTTTGAGAAAGCAGACACAAATATCATTCTCGTTTATAAAATCTGCGTCTAATGAATTTTGTTGTTGTAAAATAATTTAATTTACCTTAAACTCTTATAGATTGTATGAATTTTTTATTATCCTCATCACAAAGTTGATAATATTAATCAGCTCAAGATATTCATCATGTTGACGAAAGTTGCAATCATTTTAGACTAATATATAGCAGTTATTCACGCCCATATACCTTGATCCATCGATAAATAATAAAACACAAAAGGCATATACGTTGATAAGGTAAGGAGAAATTATGAATGTCACAATCAACGCTTTTCAAATGGCACAACAACAATTTGACCAGGTCGCAGACCAGTTGAATTTAGATCAACAAGTAAGAGATTATTTACGATGGCCAATGCGCGAATTCAGCTTTCGCATCCCTGTCCAAATGGACAACGGGAATATAGAAATCTACAGCGGGTTTCGTGTGCAGCATAATGACGCTATTGGTCCCTGCAAAGGCGGCATACGCTTCCACTTGTCTGAAACAATCGATACGGTTCGGGCTCTGGCAACCTGGATGACATGGAAATGTGCTGTGGTAAATATTCCGTTAGGCGGAGGAAAAGGCGGAGTTGTTGTTGACTCGGCTACATTAACGAGCACAGAAAAGGAAAACCTTTGCCGAGGATATATCCAGAAAATTTGGCGGGAGATTGGTTCACGACGTGATGTTCCAGGCCCGGACGTAGGCACAAATCCACAAATGATGGGGTGGATGATGGACGAGTACTCTAAACTGTCCGGTGAATATGTACCCGGTGTAATTACAGGAAAACCTGTGGGTAACGGGGGCTCACTCGGGCGAACTGAAGCAACAGGGTTTGGTGTAGTCTTTGCTATCCGTGAAGCGATGAAAAAAATGAAAATCGACCCCGGCAAGTGCAGTGCGTCTATTCAGGGCTTTGGCAATATCGCCCAATATGCTGCCATTGGTTTCACAACAATGTTAAAAGGGAAGGTTATGGCAGTTTCATACTGGGATCGTGATGACCGCACGAGCTATACCATAAGCCATATAAAGGGAATTGATCCGGTTTTTTTACAAACCATCACCGATCAATACGGGGCAATAGATAAAGAAAAATCAAAATCTGCTGGGTATGAAATTGAAGAGGGTACAGGGTGGATCAGGAAAGATGTAGATGTGCTTATCCCGGCAGCAATTGAAGGTCAAATAAACGCTGAAACAGTCGGAATGATATCAAATAAGGTTCGAATCATTGCAGAAGGGGCAAATGGCCCTACTACAATAGAAGCAGATGGGCAATTGAAAAAACGCGGCGTTTTTGTAATTCCTGATTTCTTATGCAATGCGGGCGGTGTAATCGTGTCATATTTTGAGAGTGTTCAAAACGACATGAATTATTACTGGCCGCGGGATGAGGTTTTGCAACGACTCGACGAGAAGATGACAGTTGCTTTCCAGAGTGTGTATGAAATGTTTGAAAAAGAAAAGGTCTTCATGCGGGATGCCGCTTACATGGTGGCAATAAACCGAGTGGTCAAAGCAATGCAGCTCAGAGGGTGGATATAATTAGATTTTCCCAATAGAAACCAAAAAGTGAAACAAAAGCGGTTTTGCTCTTTTTTTAGCTTACAATATATAAGATAAGTTTATAAAATATTGTATACTTTCTTTGAGATAAAATTCTAAACGGGAGGGCTTTTTCGATGAAGCTAACAATCACCCAAGCACAACTTGCCTATGGATTAGGGATAGTCTCTCGAGCAGTATCCCCCCGAAGCACCCTGCCAGTGCTAAATAATATTCTGATCGCTACTGATAACGGGCGATTACGCCTTTCTGCTACAAACCTGGAATTAGGGATTACTTGTTGGATAGGTGCGAATATCGAAGAAGAAGGCAGTATAACAATCCCGGCACGGATCTTCTTTGATCTTGTCAACACCCTTCCAGCCGATAAGGTAAATTTATCCCTCAATACGCGCACACAAACCCTCAACATCCAGTGTGGAACTTCTAATTTTGATATCAAAGGAATCGATGCGCAGGAGTTTCCTCCTATGCCCTCACCTGATCTTTCAAGCGGTGTGGAATTGAACATAGCGGATTTCAAAGAGATGATTCACCAAGTCAGTTTTGCGGCTTCAAGCGAAGAATCACGCCCGGTACTTCAGGGTGTATTGATGGAGATCAACAATAACAAATTGTCCTTAGCCGCCACAGATGGGTTCCGAATTTCCGTTCGTACTGCCGAATTATCAGCTCCTCAAGATAATCCTGTGAAAGTGATCATCCCTGCCCGTTCACTCAGTGAACTTGCCAGGATCGCTACAGATGGTAATGAAACAGTAACGATGATAGTTCCTCCTGATCGAGGACAAGCTATTTTTCACATGAAAAACGCAGAACTTGTAACCCAATTGATCGAAGGCAATTTCCCGGATTACCGTGCCATTATCCCGCGTAGTTTTAAAACTCGTACCGTAATTTCAACAAATGAGTTTTTAAAAGCCTGCCGACAAGCAGAGATCATAGCCCGCGAAGGGAATAATGTAATCCGCCTTAATTTTCAACCGCAGGATGGAGCACCCGGCACGGTCGAATTCAGCACCCAATCAGAAGAAATGGGGTCAGGAGAAGTAGTTGTAGATGCGAATATCGAAGGACCAGAACTGCTGATTGCCTTTAATGTTCGCTACTTAAGTGAAGTGCTGGAAGTTATCGGCACCCCAAACACAATATTAGAAACCAATGCTAATAACACACCTGGTCTACTCTCACCAGTGGGTAATGATAATTTTCGCCATGTAATTATGCCTATGCATCTCGGGTAAATAAGGATATGTTTTTTACGTACGTATATTGCGGTCTTTTTCGACGTTGTGCAAACTTAGGCTGGATTAGCATTAAAAATATTTTTTTGGTAATTTAGATAATACAATCGTAAATGTAATATAAATAACCAATGCAGTCATTCTCTAACTCAACCGACCGTTTAATGAGCATTACGCTAGCCTTAGGCCAGTACCCGATATTAGCTGGCCGTATGCGCAAACATATGCGCCGAGAACTCTATAACCGCGGTGTCATCCAAAAACAAGATTTTGAAGCTCGGGTACGCAAGCAGGCAATTCTATCCCAGGAACGAGAAGGTTTAATAAACCCTGTAGGGGAAGAACCAGCGGAAATATGGGAGGAAAGACACACACGCATCCGTGATCAGTTAACCGATTTAATTTTTAGCCAGCATTTATCTTTTGATCTCTTTCAGCTAATTATCACTAATATATTAAATGAGCGAGGGGTTGAGCAAACTGACCCAGCGCTTACATTTAATCCAGAACAAGCTCCGCAGGAATTGATTTTTGAACATGCCTGGTTAATTCTCAGGTTACCGCCAGAAGAACGCACTCAATATGAGCATCACCTGGAAGAGTCCCGCGTTGTGCTAATCCGCACAATAATCAGCGACCAATTGCCATATGTCAATATCGCCAAGCGTTGGTTTACTATACCAGACCTGGCTGAAATTAGATCAAGAAAGATTGGTGCCGGCCGCATCGGCGGAAAAGCAGCGGGAATGCTGTTAGCACACCGGATCCTGATCGATGAATTACCAGAAGAACTTCAATCATGCATCAACAAACCAGAATATTATTTCATCGGCTCGAACGAAATGTATTCTTTCTTCGCAATGAACGATCTGGAAAAATGGAATGACCAAAAATACAAAACTGAAGACAGGATGCGGGCAGATTATCCACACATAGTCGAAGAATTTACCAGCAGCCAATTCCCCTCTGACATTATTGAAAAACTGCAAGATATTTTAGAGCAGGCCGGAGAAAAACCGCTGATCGTGCGGTCATCCAGTTTATTAGAAGATAATTTTGGAACCTCTTTCGCTGGCAAATACGAGAGTTATTTCTTACCCAACCAGGGAGATGAGACAGAAAATCTTTCAGCCTTTACCAATGCAATCGCGAAAGTATACGCCTCAACACTCAATCCCGACGCACTTCTTTACCGAAGGAATAAAGGGCTTCAGGATTACGATGAGCGAATGGCTATTCTCATTATGGTTGTTGAGGGAAACTCATTTAAGAAATACTTTCTTCCAGATGCTTCAGGGGTCGCGTTCAGCCGAAACCTGTACCGCTGGGCACCACAAATTCGGCGCGAAGACGGATTCGTACGCCTTGTTTGGGGGTTAGGAACGCGCGCAGTGGACCGAGTAGGGAATGATTACCCCCGCTTGATTGCATTAAGCCATCCTTTACTGCGCCCTACACCCGACCAGCGCACAATGGAACGCTGCTCCCAAAAATTTGTGGATTTGCTTGACATGGATGAAAACATTTTCAAAACCACACCAATCCATGATGTTCTAGATGCGGATTATCCTTCGCTGCGCTATATTGCCCAGATCAGCGATGAAGGGTATTTTTCATCGCTACGATCGCGGTTGATGGAAAAGGATAAAGATAAATTGGTACTAACCTTTGAAGATCTCCTGCGCAGAACACCTTTCGCCGAAAGGATGCGCCATTTTTTACGGATATTAGAGGATTCCTATGAATATCCCGTCGATCTTGAATTCACCCTGGATATCAAAGTAGACAACAAAAGTAAGCCAGATCTACATTTCACTTTCCTTCAGTGCCGCCCGCAGAGCCACTTAGTAAAAGGCAAAGAAACGCAAATCCCAGGCCATTTACCTGAAAGAGACGTCATTCTGCAGACACGCTTCATGATTCCACAAGGGGTAATCAACGACATCAACTACGTCTTATTCGTTCCGCCAACCGAATATTTCAAGCTGCAAATGAACGAGAGATTTGAATTGGCACGCACGATCGGAAAGGTTAACAAAGCGCTTAAAGGAAAAACTTCAATCTTTATCGGTCCTGGCAGGTGGGGAAGCACTAACGCCGACCTGGGTATCCCCATTAGTTACAGCGATATCTATAACACTCGTGCGCTGATCGAACTTTCCGGAAAAAATATAGGCTCTGCCCCGGAACCCTCTTTAGGCACTCACTTTTTTCAAGATCTTCTTGAAGCTCAAATTTATCCGCTTGCGATCATTCTGGATGACCCCCAAAGTATTTTTCAACCAGCCTTCTTCCATCACTCTCCAAACGCCCTGGCAGATTTGATCCCAGCTGATGATATCCTAAAAGAGCGGCTGAGAGTAATCGAAGTTAATAAATACCGCAAAAACCATTCTCTCAGGCTGATAATGAACGAAGAACACAGCACCGCGATTGGATACCTTATCGCTAATCAATAAATTAATTACTCCCATAAATCTACTTCCTATCACACATTTACCGCATAACAACGAGGCAACTCGTTTTTTTTGTTTTCATCACGTTTTATCAACACAGCCTCATTATTTCAGAGAGAATCTTCTCGGTTATCCACATTAATAATTGTTTCACGTGAAACAATGTTTTTTGTTTTTATAACAACGCTAGATAATATATGTGAACGCCTGCGTGGTAAAATTGGTTTAATATCAATCTTGGAGGCATATTAATGACTGCTGAAACTGGCACCTTTGCTGTAAAAAAAGGATTAGCCCAAATGTTGAAGGGCGGCGTTATCATGGATGTGGTCACGCCCGAGCATGCTCGAATCGCAGAAGACGCTGGCGCTTCCGCTGTAATGGCGCTTGAACGTGTACCAGCTGACATCCGCGCGGATGGCGGTGTCGCCCGCATGAGCGCCCCCGAGCTAATCTTGAAGATTATGGACACTGTAACTATCCCGGTCATGGCAAAAGCGCGAATCGGGCATTTTGTTGAAGCTCAAATCCTGGAGTCGCTAGGTGTTGATTATGTGGATGAATCTGAAGTATTAACACCCGCAGATGAGGAGCACCATATAAACAAGCATTTATTCAAAGTTCCTTTCATCTGTGGAGCCAGGAATTTAGGAGAAGCGCTCCGCAGGATTGGCGAGGGAGCCGCGATGATCCGCACAAAAGGTGAAGCGGGCACCGGGGATGTGGTTGAAGCAGTTCGCCACGCACGGCGCCTTTTTGGAGACATTCGACATCTTATGACCCTTCCAGAAGAAGAGATAATGGCGTTTGCCAAAGAAATCGGAGCGCCATACTCGCTTGTTATGGAAACAAAGGAACTCGGTCGAGTCCCAGTAGTAAATTTCGCCGCAGGCGGCATTGCCACTCCAGCGGACGCCGCATTAATGATGCAATTAGGCGTAGATGGTGTTTTTGTTGGTTCCGGTATCTTTAAATCCGGTGATCCAGCCAAACGAGCTGACGCGATCGTTAAAGCCGTTACTCATTTTGATAATCCAAAAATCTTGGCTGAAATCAGCCGTAATCTCGGTGAACCAATGGTAGGACGCCAAATCGGAAATATTCCAGACGAAGAATTGATCGCTAACCGCGGTTGGTAAACCGTGAAAATCGGCGTATTAGCCCTGCAAGGTGATTTCCTGGAACATCAAAAGATCCTGGAAAGCCTAGCTGTCACCTCGTCACAGGTACGCCTCCCGGGTGACCTGAACGGGCTGGATGGGCTAATTATTCCTGGCGGAGAATCAACTACGATCGGAAAATTAGCTGTCGATTTTGGGCTGATGGATCCTCTGCGTTCTTTTGCTGCGAATCACACGGTTTGGGGTACGTGCGCGGGGAGCATATTTCTGTCAAAAGATGCCAGGCGATCCCAGCCGCTGCTCGAGATCATGGATATCCAGGTAGACCGCAACGCGTTTGGCCGTCAAGTAGATAGCTTTGAAATAGATTTGGAAATACCGGCCCTGGCGGAGGTTTCAAAAAATAATCCCCCGTTTCATGCCA
>Ga0209345_10000976_pt1 | contig 36535 bp, 40 predicted proteins | sample Cruoilmetagenom7_FD_187294 | JGI IMG/M metagenome (GOLD analysis project Ga0209345, IMG submission 187294) | Oil polluted marine microbial communities from Coal Oil Point, Santa Barbara, California, USA - Sample 7 (SPAdes) (version 2) | ecosystem: Environmental > Aquatic > Marine > Oil seeps ...
TCGTCCGACGCGACACATCCAAAGGCTCTCTCAGCATCAAACTCAAGCGAGCTGGCTGGGACGAGGCATTCTTATGCAGCGTTCTCAATGGGCTGTAAGAAGCATGATGCCAAACGCGATTGCCCTGTGCCGGACGGGGATCATCAATTCAATCTTATGGGGTGGGATGCTGCCCAGCCGGATCAGGCGTCGAGAACCTCTGCAATCGCCGCTTCCACGTCGCGCATGTCCGCCAGACCGTCGACAGAGCGCAGCGCACCCTTGACGTGGTAATAGCCCAGCAGCGGCGAGGTCTGCTTGTAGTATTCCATCAGACGGGTCTTGAGGCTCTCTTCGTTGTCATCGGCGCGACGCTTGAACTCCGTCCCGCCGCAGACCGTGCACTCGCCGTCGGCGGGAATTGGCTTGGTCAGGTCGTGATAGACCTCACCGCAGTTGCCACAGGTCGAACGACCGACAATGCGGGCGACCAGCGCCTCGTCCTGCACACGCAGCTCGATGACAGCGTCCAGCGTCTCATCCATCTCGGCCAGCAACTCTTCCAGCGCGTCGGCCTGGGCCAACGTGCGCGGAAAGCCGTCAAAGATGAAGCCGCCCTTCTTGTCGCCTTCCAGCTTTTCGCGGATCAGTCCGATGACGATCTCATCCGTGACCAGCTTGCCGCTGTCCATCACTTCGGCGACGATCTGCCCCATCTCGGTGCCCGAGGTGCGCGCCTCACGCAGCATGTCCCCGGTGGACAGTTGGATCATGTCGCGATCTTCGACCAGCTTGCGGGCCTGTGTACCTTTGCCCGCGCCCGGCGGTCCAAGAAGAATGATGTTCATCGGCGTGCTGCCCCCCTGCGTTTCGCACGGCGGCTCCCTTTGCCGCGCAGCTGCGATTTTTCAATCAGACCTTCATATTGATGAGCCAGCAGATGCGATTGCGCCTGTTGGATCGTGTCCATAGTGACCGAAACGACGATCAGGACCGAAGTGCCGCCAAAATAGAAAGGGATCGCGAGTTGGCTACGCAGAATCTCCGGAAGGAGACAAACTGCCGCAAGGTAGGCCGACCCGAGGACCAGAACGCGATTGGCGACATATTCGAGGTATTCGGCGGTTTTCTTGCCCGGACGGATGCCGGGAACAAAGCCGTTCTGGTTCTTGAGGTTGTCCGCGACGTCATCGGGCTTGAACGCCACGTTGAAGGTATAGAAATACGCGAAGAACACGATCATGCCGGTAAAGAACAGCAGATAGAGCGGCTGACCGGGGCCGAAGTAAGCCAGGATCGTCGACATCACCGGGGAGGTCGAGTTCCCCGAAAAGGTCGATATCGTGACCGGCAGCAACAAGAGCGACGAGGCAAAGATCGCCGGGATCACGCCCGCCGGGTTCACCTTGATCGGCAGATGCGAAGAGCCGCCGTCATAGACCTTCATCCCGACCTGACGGCGGGGATACTGGATATGGATCTTGCGCAGGGCGCGCTCCATGAAGACGACGAAGGCAATGGTCGCGATCACCATGACGATGACGCCCACGATCACCGCCGGCGAGATCGCACCCGAACGGCCCGAGGCAAAGAACTGCGCCAGCGCCGCCGGCAGCTCTGCGATGATGCCGACAAAGATGATCAGCGAGATGCCGTTGCCCAGACCGCGCGCGGTGATCTGTTCACCCAGCCACATCAGGAACATCGTGCCGCCGATCAGCGTGACCATGCAGGTCGTGACGAAGAACCAGTAGGGAATATCCGCTTGGACGAGGTCGCCGGCCTGCAACGACACGGCGAGGCCATAGGATTGAAGCGTCGCCAGGAACACGGTGCCGTAGCGCGTGTACTGGTTCATCTTCTTGCGACCCTGCTCGCCCTCTTTCTTCATCTGCTCAAGCGCGGGCACCATGGAGCCCAGCAACTGAACGATGATCGAGGCCGAGATGTAGGGCATGATGCCAAGCGCAAAGATCCCCATCCGACCGAGCGCACCACCGGTGAACATCGTCAGGATGCCGCCGATCCCCTGCCCCGCACCTTCCATGAAATTCCGCAATGCCGCGCCGTCGATCCCCGGCACCGGGATCCAGGTCCCGAGGCGGTAAACGATGAGAAGCATGATCGTATAAAGGATGCGATTGCGCAGGTCGGTCGCTTTGCCGAGCGACGCCCAGCTTGTATTGGCCGCCATCTGTTCTGCTGCGGATACCATGTGGCTCTCTCTTTCAAGCAAACGCCGCCGGGCCGATTTTCCGGCACGGCGGCGCTTTTGGAAAACTTGGAGTTATGTATGCGGCCCCGAAGCCGCCCACAACCACTTACTCTGCGGCTTGCGCAGCCGTGACCTTCAGCGAACCACCGGCTTTCTCGACGGCTTCGATGGCGCCCTTGGAGGCGCCGGTCACTTCAATCGTCACCTTGGTGCCGATTTCGCCCTTAGCCAGCACGCGGATGCCGTCCAGCTTGCGGCGGATCGCGCCCGACGCAACGAGGCTGTCTTCGGTGATGCTACCTGCGTCCAGCTTGCCGGCTTCGATGAATTTCGCGATCAGGCCGAGGTTGATGACAGCGTATTCCTTGCGGTTCGGCTTGTTGAAGCCGCGCTTGGGCAGACGCTGGTAAAGCGGCATCTGGCCGCCCTCGTAGCCCTTGATGGCCACACCCGAACGGGATTTCTGACCCTTGATACCACGGCCACCCATCTTGCCCTTGCCAGAGCCGGGGCCACGGCCAACGCGCATGCGGCGTTTTGTTGCGCCGGGATTGTCGCTGAGTTCGTGAAGTTTCATGTCGCTTCTCCTTGCCGGAACACCCTCTCGAAGCGATGTGGAGGGGACGCGGCTTTTCTTGTTTGATAAACGGGATCACCGACTCGGAGGTCGGGCCACCGGGGGCGTATAGGCTCTTCATGACCGAGTTTCAAGCGATCTGATGTTGTCTTGCAGTGAGCAACACCGCCAGAGGCCAAGCGTCCGCCGACATACGATTGTCGCCTGAGTCCCTCGGGAGACGCGGCGGCTTAAAAACCTCAGCGGGTCACCACTCCAGCGCACGCTCACCGCCCGTACCGCCAACACAGGCACTTTCACTTTTCCGACAAATACGCACGCCCCAAGCCGCGAAACATCGCCTAGGCTTGCCATAAACCGGCCGCGCCCCGAAACGCAAAACACCCCGGCCTTTCGACCGGGGTGCTCCCGTGGCTGATACGCGGCTAACCCGCCCTCAGTCACTTTTTCTCTTCGACGATCTCGACCATGTGAGAGATCGAACGGATCATACCGCGAACCGAAGGCGTGTCCTCCAGCTCCCGCGTGCGATGCATCTTGTTCAGGCCCAGGCCGATCAGCGTGGCACGCTGCTTGGCGGGACGACGGATCGGCGAACCGGTCTGTTTGACGACGATAGTTCCCATGATCAGGCCTCCTCGGCGACTTGGCTGGAATCGGCCGGCGCTTCGTCGCGCTTGGGCAGAATGTCAGCAACTTTCTTGCCACGACGCTGCGCCACCATGCGCGGGCTCGACTCTTTGGTGAGACCGTCCAGCGTGGCGCGGATCATGTTGTAGGGGTTCTGCGAACCGATGGATTTCGCCACCACGTCCTGAACGCCCAGCATCTCGAAAACGGCACGCATCGGACCACCGGCGATGATCCCGGTCCCGGTTGGCGCGGTACGCATGACGACCTTGCCGGCACCGTGACGACCTTCCATGTCGTGGTGCAGGGTGCGGCCTTCGCGCAGCGGCACGCGGATCATCTGACGCTTGGCCTGCTCTGTGGCTTTGCGAATGGCCTCGGGGACCTCTTTCGCCTTACCCTTGCCAAAGCCGACGCGGCCCTTTTGATCGCCCACGACGACAAGCGCGGCAAAGCCGAAACGCTTACCACCTTTGACGGTCTTGGACACGCGGTTGATCGCGACCAGGCGATCGGCAAATTCCGGTGTTTCGTCACGGTCGCGGCGATGGCCGCCTCGTTTATCATCACGAGCCATGGGCTCTCCTTTGATTTCCTTGGGTCATCCAACCCGATCTGGTCGATCCTTGGTGAGCCGCACGCTCCCGGATCATCGGGGCCTCTCGGCCCACAAGCGAAATGCCAGACAATTCCGGCAGCATGTGCGAGGAAAGGCCAGACTTGCGCCCGGCCTGCCCTTTAGATTTTCAGACCGCCTTCACGCGCAGCTTCGGCCAGAGCCTTCACCTTGCCATGAAAGAGGAAGCCGCCACGGTCGAAGTAGGCTTCGCTGACGCCGGCCTTCTTGGCCCGCTCGGCAATCGCCGAGCCAACCTTGGTCGCTGCGTCGATGTTGTTCTTGCCCACAACACCCAGGTCCTTTTCGAGCGACGAGGCCGAGGCCAGCGTGACCCCGTTCACATCGTCGATCAGCTGGACGCTGATGTTCTTGTTCGAACGGTGGACCGAAAGCCGAACGCGCCCGGCGTTCACCTTGCGGAGTTTGCTCCGGACGCGCATACGGCGCTTCAGGAACAGGGAACGTTTTGTAGTTGCCATTTGCCTGGTCCTTACTTCTTCTTACCTTCCTTGCGGAAGATATATTCGCCTTTGTACCTGATGCCCTTGCCCTTGTAGGGTTCAGGCGCGCGCCATTCGCGGATGTTCGCCGCAACCTGGCCCACAAGCTGGGCGTCAGAGCCCTCGATGACGATTTCAGTCGGCTTAGGCGCAGTGACGGTCACACCCGATGGGATCGGGAAATCGACGTCATGCGAATAGCCAAGGTTCAGCTTCAGGGTGTTGCCCTGAACCGCGGCACGATAACCAACACCGGTGATCTCAAGCTCTTTCTTGAAGCCGGTGGTGACGCCTTGCACCATATTCGCCACAACCGTGCGGGACATGCCCCACTGCTGGCGTGCGCGTTTGGACGAGCCACGCGGCGTAACCGAGATGGTGTTGTCGTCCTGCTTGATCGTGACATCGTCCGTCGCGGTGAAGCTGTGGGCGCCTTTCGGCCCCTTCACTTCAACGGTCTGGCCAGAAATCGTGGCGGTGACGCCCGACGGCAGGTCGACTGGTCGTTTACCAATACGAGACATTACAGACCTCCTTAGAAGACGGTGCAGATCACCTCGCCGCCAACGTTCTGGCTGCGAGCTGCTGCGTCCGACATCACGCCCTTGGACGTGGAGACAATCGACACACCGAGGCCCTGACGGACCTGCGGGACGTCCTTGACACCCATGTAAACACGGCGACCGGGCGTGGAAACACGCTTGATCTCGCGAATGACGGGGGTGCCTTCGTAGTATTTCAGGCTGATCTCAAGGGTCGGGTGACCGTTGACATCGTTGCCTTTTTCGTAGCCACGGATGTAGCCTTCGTCCGCCAGAACATCCAGAACCCAGGCGCGAAGCTTGGAGGCCGGAGTGGAGACGACGGATTTACCGCGCAACTGGCTGTTGCGGATACGTGTGAGCATATCGCCGACAGGATCGTTCATGTCATACCCTCCTTACCAGCTGGATTTCACGAGACCGGGGATCTGGCCGTTGGAGCCGAGGTCCCGCAGCATGATCCGCGACAGCTTCAGCTTACGGTAGTAAGCGTGCGGGCGGCCGGTCAGCTGGCAACGGTTGTGGAGACGGGTCGGGGACGAGTTGCGCGGCAGCTCGGCCAGCTTCAGGGTCGCGCGGAAACGCTCTTCCATCGGCTTGGACTCATCGTTGATGATCTCTTTCAAAGCCGCACGCTTCGCAGCGTACTTCTTCACCAGACGCTCGCGCTTTTTCTCGCGCTCGATCATGGATTTTTTAGCCATATCTAAATCTCCCGCGGATCAGCTGTTGAAGGGCATGTTGAAATGCTTCAACAGCGCCTTGGCTTCCGCGTCGGTTGCCGCGGTGGTGGCGATCACAATGTCCATGCCCCAGTTCTCATCGACCTTGTCGAAGTTGATCTCGGGGAACACGATGTGCTCTTTCAGGCCCAGGGCATAGTTGCCACGGCCATCGAAGGACTTTCCCGAAACGCCGCGAAAGTCGCGGATACGGGGCATTGCGATGGTGATCAGACGGTCGAGGAATTCGTACATCTTGTCCGCGCGCAGGGTGACTTTCGCACCGAGCGGCATCTCTTCACGTACGCGGAAACCAGCGATCGACTTCTTGGCCAGCGTGACGACGGCTTTCTGGCCAGCGATCGTGCTCAGGTCTTCCTGGGCCGACTTGGCTTTCTTGCTGTCGCGCACGGCTTCGGCACCGCAGCCGATGTTCAGGACAATCTTGTCCAGACGCGGAATCTGCATGTCGTTCTTGTAGCCGAACTCTTCCTTCATCGCGGGGCGAATTGTAGAAGCGTAGGCGGCCTTCAGACGCGGGGTGTAATTTTCAGTATCAAGCATCGATCACGTCCCCCGTGGTCTTGGCAAAGCGCACTTTCTTGTCGCCGTCCATCTTGAAGCCGACGCGGGTCGGCTTGCCGTTGGCATCCACCAGCGAGAGGTTCGAAATCTCGATGGGAAGGGCCTTGGGCAGACGACCACCTTGCGAGGTCTGGGTCTGGCGCGTGTGGCGGATCGCCATGTTCACGCCATCGACGATGGCCTTGCCGTCCTGCGGCATGACCTTGGTGATCTCACCGGTCTTGCCCTTGTCCTTGCCGGCAATCACGACGACCTTGTCACCCTTGCGGAGTTTGGCAGCCATTTACAGCACCTCCGGAGCAAGCGAGATGATCTTCATGAAGTTCTTGGCGCGCAGCTCGCGAACGACCGGCCCGAAGATACGGGTGCCCACGGGCTCCCCGGCGTTGTTCAGGATGACGGCGGCATTGCGGTCGAAACGGATGGTGGTGCCATCGTCACGACGAACTTCTTTGGCGGTGCGAACGACGACGGCCTTGCGGACGTCACCCTTCTTCACACGACCGCGCGGAATGGCTTCCTTCACCGAAACAACGATGATGTCGCCAACCGACGCATATCGACGGTGTGACCCGCCGAGAACCTTGATGCACTGAACCCGGCGCGCGCCAGAGTTGTCAGCTACATCCAGATTGGTCTGCATCTGGATCATTTGGTTTCTCCCGACCTTTGGGGAAGGCTGCAGCGCCTCAAGCCCCCAGGGTTTCGATTAAGCTGAAAAGCCCCGCCTAGGCGGTGAGGACTTCCCAGCGTTTGGTCTTGGATTTCGGCGCACATTCCTGAATGCGAACCTGATCACCTTTTTTATAGGTGTTCTGCTCATCGTGAGCCCGGTACTTCTTGGACTTACGGATGGTCTTTTTCAGAACCGGATGTGTGAAGCGGCGTTCCACCGACACGGTCACGGTCTGGGCGTTGGCGTCGGATGTCACGACACCGGTAAGAATTCGTTTAGGCATCTGGAGTCCCCTTATTCAGCCGCTGCGGCGGCTTTTTGATTCAGCACGGTCAACACACGGGCGGCCTCACGGCGCGCGGCGCGCATACGTGCCGGGTTCTCCAGCTGGCTGGTGGCTTGCTGAAAGCGCAGGTTGAACTGCTCTTTCTTCAGCTCGACAAGCTGCTCGCGCAGCTGATCGGGGGTCTTGTCACGAAGCTCTTTCGCGCTCATGTCACTTTATCCTTTTCAACATCACCGGCAGGCCCCTGACGCACATGCGCTGGGTCACCGTGATTCCGGTGGAGTCATGATGAGGGGGCCAGATACGCCGCATCCGCCTTTAAGGCAAGCCCTCTTGCATGCTGCGCGCGGATTCATTCGCACTGGCCTGCGAACTTCCGCGCCGTACCGTCCTAGCGCAGACGGACGGAGGCCTCACCCCTGCCCTTTTGATCGCGCCACGGTCGCTATGTTGCTGTCCAAAGCAATCCGACCCGAAATACCGACCTTGAACCGGACCCGCGGAGATCGACCGCGGCGCGCGGTGAGCGCCTACAAAACCTCTATAGCCCCTTTGCACGGTAACTGCCGGCCACCCGTTCGATTGCCACGATATAGGCTGCCGTGCGCAGATCGTGCACATCCTCGCGGGAATGCAGCACATCGCGCATGGATTGGAACGCCGTGCGCATGGTGTCGTCGAGACCCGAGCGGACCAGCTCCAGCTCATCCGCGCCGCGCAGATACTTACTCTTGAAGTCCGGGCTCATCGACCAGGCATCGCCGAGATAGCGATCGAGACGCTCCAGCTCCTTCACGATCAGCTCATGACGCGCCTCCTCCTGACGGCGCTGCATGCGGCCAAAGCGAATATGCGACAGGTTCTTGACCCATTCGAAATAGGAGACCGTCACCCCGCCGGCATTGGCATAGAGGTCGGGAATGATCACCACACCCTTCTTGCGCAGGATGTCGTCGGCACCGGGGGTGACGGGCCCGTTCGCCGCCTCGATGATCAGCTTGGCGCGAATGCGATCGGCATTGCCCCGGTCGATGACCGCCTCCAGCGCGGCGGGGATGAGGATATCGCACTCTTCCTCCAGCAGCGCGGCGCCTTCCTCGTGAAAACGCGCCTCTGGATAGCCCGAGACACCGCCATGTGTGTCGATCCAATCCTTGAGACGGGGAATATCGAGGCCATCGTTATCGAACACCGCGCCATCGCGTTCGACAACGGCCGTGACGATGCAGCCATCTTCTTCGACCAGGAACTTGGCGGCGTGGTAGCCGACGTTGCCGAGGCCCTGAACGATCACCCGCTTACGGTCCAGCCCGCCCTCCATTTTGGCGCGGGCTACGTCGCGGGGGTCGCGGAAATATTCACGCAAGGCATATTGCACGCCGCGCCCGGTGGCTTCGGTTCGCCCGGCAATGCCGCCGGCATTGATCGGCTTTCCGGTCACGCAGGCCTGCCCGTTGATATCGGTGGTGTTCATGCGTTTGTACTGATCCGCGATCCAGGCCATCTCACGCTCGCCCGTGCCCATGTCCGGGGCGGGCACGTTCTGGGCCGGGTTGATGAGGTCGCGTTTGATCAGCTCATAGGCGAAACGGCGGGTGATCTGCTCCAGTTCGTGGTCGTCCCAATCGCGCGGATCGATGCACAGCCCGCCCTTGGAGCCGCCGAACGGCGTCTCTACCAAGGCGCATTTGTAGGTCATCAGCGCGGCGAGGGCCTCGACCTCGTTCTGGTTAACCGAAAGGGCGAAACGCATGCCGCCCTTGACCGGCTCCATATGTTCGGAATGAACCGAACGGTAGCCGGTGAACGTGTGGATCTGACCGCGCAATCGCACCCCGAAGCGGACGGTATAGGTCGCGTTGCACACCCTTATCTTTTCTTCCAGACCCGGAGACAGGTTCATCAGGGACACCGCCCTGTTGAACATCAGATCGACGCTCTCGCGGAAGCTGGGTTCCATATCGGGACTGTCGCTGCGGGTGCTGACGCTCATTTAGTTCTCCTCCTGATACCGGGCTCCCACCACCATCCTAAGGGTCAGAGCTGACCGGGACCGATGCCGGTTCGCCGTTCGATCCGTCGGAGCGTGGGCCGGGGGGCTGCCCGGCATGCCCTTGCACAGCCATCAGTGCATGAATGCCCGACCCGCAGCAAGCGATCGCGCCAAAATCCAATCCGGGCGTTAACCGTGAACTGTTGCCAAACCGCGCGATTTTCACCTCTCAACCGCATTCCGGCCCAATTTCAGCCCGATTTCAAAGGTAGGCATTTTAGTGAAAAATTTAGCCAAGCTAGCGCGCCGCAACATTTCTGCATCGCGCGTCAGCCTAAGGCGAAAGAGGGTAGAGACATGATCGACACGATCAAAATTGCACACCACGTGGTGAGCGCAAGGAGACGCATGCGGCGTCATATAACGCATTTTGCCAGAGCCGAAGACGGTGTGATGCTGGCGCTGGTGATGTGCGTCCTTCTCATAATGATGATGGTCGCGGGGATCGGCGTCGATATCATGCGCACGGAGATGGAGCGTACCCGACTACAGCAAACCATCGATTCCTCTGCACTCGCCGCAGCGCATAAGGACAACTCCCTTGATCCAAAATCGGTCGTTCTGGATTATTTCAAAAAAGCGCAGCTTGCCGCCTTTATCACCACCGATGATATTGACGTCAACGGCCCCAAAATGGCCCGCTCCGTCGAGATCAACTTGAAGGCCGACGTCAAGACACCCTTTCTGAAACCCCTCGGCTATGAAACCTTCACCGTGCCCGCCCGAGGCCGCGCCGAACAGGCCATGGGCAATTCCGAAGTTTCCCTTGTGCTCGATATTTCCGGCTCCATGGATGACAACAATCGCATGTCGCGGCTGCACACGGCCGCCAAGGAATTCATCGACACGGTTCTGATCACCGAAACGCTTAATCGGGTCTCGGTCTCACTGGTCCCTTACACGGGCGATGTGAACGTCGGTCAGGCGATCTTTGACCGGCTGAACGTGCGCCAGCTGCACAACTATTCATACTGCGTTCAATTCACGCCGTCCGATTTTTCGACGACGTCGATCAGCCCAACGGATCCCTACATTCAGGGTCAGCACTTCAGCCACACGGACAGCAACTTCAACTACATCTCATGCCCGACACAGAGCTATGAGACCGTGACCCCGTTCAGCCAGAACGCAAACGCCCTGAGAACCCAGATCGACAGTCTGAAAGGTCGCGAGCGGACCTCGATCCATATCGCGATGAAATGGGGTGCGGGCCTTCTTGACCCGGCATTCCGTCCGGTCATCAACAGCCTGGTCAACAGTTCCCTCGTGGATACAGCATTCCTCGACCGCCCCGCGGACTTCAACACGCCGACAGTCAAGATCGTGGTCTTGATGACCGATGGTGAAAATACCGAAACCTCCCGGATCAAGGATTTTGCCTACGACACCCCCGACATGCGGGCTTTCTGGGCACGGTACTCGATGTGGAACATCGCCCGCGACGTCGACTCCCGCGTCCAAGATGACCTTTACGAAGTTTATTATTCCCCGACGCTCGCCGACACGCTGCTCAGCAATATCTGCACGGCGGCCAAGGAAAAGGGCATATACATCTACACGATCGGCTTTGAGATCGACAACAACTCCGCCACCAAGATGGAGGCCTGCGCCTCTTCTCCCAACCACTTCTACCGCGTGGAAGGCGTCCAGATTTCCGAGGCCTTTTCCTCTATCGCGCGCCAACTCAAACAGTTGAGGTTGACCCTATGACGTTGATCGTCCGCAATATGCGCCGCCATCTGCGCGGTTGGCTGGGGGATGAAACCGGTTCGGTTGTCGTGGAATTTGCGATCATGCTGCCGGTCTTCCTGATTTTCCTTCTGTCGTCGGTCGAGATGGGCATGATGACCTTTCGCCAGACGATGATGGAGCGGGGGTTGGATATGGCTGTGCGGGACCTCCGCCTGGGGCTGGGCGGCGCGCCCACCCATGCTTCGGTGAAAACCTCGGTTTGCAAATATGCCGGGTTCCTGCCGGACTGCGCAAACAGCCTGCGTCTGGAAATGCAGCCGATGAACCTGCGCAGCTATTCCACGCTGCCGGCCACCTCGGATTGTGTGGACAAGTCCGAAGAGATCAAGCCAGTGCGCACGTTCATTGCCGGCGGCGCGAACCAGCTGATGATCCTGCGGGCCTGCATCAAGATTGCGCCGATCTTTCCCGCCGTCGGGCTGGGGGATCAGATCGCCAAAGACAACAACGGCGATTTCTCACTTTATACCATCTCCGCCTTTGTGAACGAGCCAAGCTGATGACACGTTTTCACCCTTCTCGTCTGCGGTTCATGAACGCCTTCCTGCGGGAATCGGGACGCGACTTTCTGCGCGACACGCGCGGCCTCGTCGCGGTCGAGGCGATCATCCTGTTGCCTCTGGTCATCTGGCTCTACGTGGCGATGTTCAGCTTTTTCGACATGCTGCGGATGAAGAGCGTGAACCAGAAGGCGGCCTTTACCATCGCCGACGCCTATTCCCGCGAGACTCTCAAGATCGACGATACCTTTGTCGACAGCACCTTTAGGCTGTTCGGCCAATTGACCCGCACAATCAATCCGGCCTTACGTATCTCGGTGCTGAGCTACGATGAGGATACCGACAAATATTCCGTCTCATGGTCCGAAAAGCGCGGCACCGGCTCGGCCGTTGCGCTGTCGGACAACACCGTCAACCAAATGCGGTCCACCTTGCCGATCGTGGCCTCGGGCGATGAATTCATCCTGTTGGAGACGTGGAACGACTACAAGATTCCGTTCAAGATCGGCATGGATGATTTCCGCCTGAAATCCCTGGTCTTCATGAACCCGCGTTTCGCGGATCAGTTGAAATGGGACGAGCAAATCCTCTGAGGCCGCCGGGGCGTGAAAGGACGCTTCAGTGCCCGGCCGCTTCGGCGGTGCGCTCGGCCAAGCGGATCGACAGCATATCCGCCATCTGTTTGCATTGCGCCGCATGAGCGATGCCGCCGACGCCGATCCGACGCCCCATCCGCCAATAGAGACCCGGTTGCCACATGAACACCCCCTTGTTGCGCATGCGCACGAGGAAGCCGTTGGACGGCTTGAAGGTAAAGGTGCCGCGATCCACCGAGACAATGTCGTCGATCGCGCCAAGGCAGCTGCCGTCGGACAAGAAAAGACCCTCGGTCGTCAGCAGGATGCGCCGGTCGGTCGAGCGGTACATGATCCAGGCGGCGTAAAAGGCGACGACGCTCATTGCCAACACCAGGCCGTCCAGCCAACTGGTCCCCGCCCCGGCAAACGTCATGCGCAAAAGCAGCGCGCCCATCCCCAGCAGCACGGCGACCGCAAAGAACTGCCTGCCGCGAGAGGGCGAAACCTCGGCCAATGTGTCCTGCATCCGTCTTCCCCCGGTGGCCGGGCCTGTCGTGCCCAATGCGTCGCGACGGGGTTAGGCGAGCCACCCTCAGGATGCAAGGCCGCGCAGGAGGTTTAAGAGGGGCGAGAGGCCAGCGCCGACGCGGCCGTCTGGCATGTGCCGTACCGCACACCGACCCTGCCCCCGCGAACCGTCGGGGGACTTGGCTGGTGGTCCGCTCTCACCTATCTCGGAGGCATGAAAGGAGACAGCCATGTCCATCCGCCCTACCCTTGAGACCCGTCGCGCCCAGCCCACTCTTGAGGGGGCTGGCGTCAAGCTGCACCGCGCCTTTGGCTTTCACCGCCCGAGCGAGCTGGACCCATTCCTGCTGTTTGACGATTTCCGTAACGAAGCCCCGCAGGATTATCAGGCCGGGTTTCCGTGGCACCCGCACCGCGGGATCGAGACTATCACCTATGTCCTCTCGGGCTCGGTCGATCACGCCGACAGCCTTGGGAACAAGGGTTCGCTCGGCGCCGGGGACGTTCAGTGGATGACCGCCGGCTCGGGGATCCTGCATCAGGAAATGCCGCAGGGAAACACCGCGGGCCAGATGCACGGCTTTCAGCTATGGGCCAATCTGCCGCGCGATCTGAAGATGACCGCACCGCGCTATCAGGATGTCGAGGCCAAGGAGATCCCCGAAATCACCGATGATGACGGCACCACGGTTCGGGTCGTCGTGGGCGAGTTCTGGGGCAGACGCGGGCCAGTCGACGGGATCGCCGCCGATCCGCAGTACCTTGATGTATGGGTGCCGCCGGGCGTGAAAAAGACGCTGCCCGTGGACACCTATCGCCGCGCCTTTGCCTATGTCTTTGAAGGCTCGGCCGCCTTCGCCGATGCCTCGGACCCCTCTGGCGTGCTGCTGGAAAAGGAGGTGCGCGGCGAAGAGGTCAACATCCGCGACATGTCCGGCGATCGCACGCTGATCCGGTTCGGCACCGGCGATGAGATCACCGTACAGGCGGGCGAAAAAGGCGTGCGCTTCTTGTTGATATCGGGCGCCCCTATTCAGGAACCGGTCGCCTGGCACGGTCCGATTGTCATGAACTCCGGCGAGGAACTGGAGCAGGCGTTCAAGGAGCTGCGCAACGGCACCTTTATCAAGCCAGCGCATTGATCGCGCCTGCGGTTCAGGGGTCGGCAGACCTGAACGTCTGAGCGGCGAGCGATACCGTGATCAAGAAACACGGACGGCTCGGCGGTTAATCCGCCGGGCCGTCGCGTCCTTTGCCTCAGGCCACGACCAGTCGGCGTATCATGCCCCAGTAGATCTCTTCGACTTCGGACAGGCTTAACCGCCCGGTTTTGCGGAACCATGTATTCACGCCGGTCAGCATCGCGATGATCGCCATAGTGGCGACCCGTGCATCTTGGATCCGAAACGCGCCTTGGGCCTGCCCATCGCGGAGAATCGCGCTCAACCCATCCTCATAGCGACGGCGCATCGCCTCGATCGTCGCGAAGTTTTCGGGCGTGAGATTGCGCAGTTCCATATAGGCGATGAAGACGGCATCGGGCCGCCGCGCGTGGAATCGGATGTGAAACCGGGTGAACTGTTCGAGGGCCTGCACGGGATCAGCCTCGGTTTGATCCTCTGCACGAGCGCTCAGCAGATCATCCAGGTGCGACGACATCAGATCGAACAGCAGGCTCTGTTTATCGGACGTATAATTATAGAGCGCGCCGACCTGCACCCCGACCTCAGCCGCAATCTGACGCATGGAGACGGCCGCATAGCCGTGCTGCGCGAACAGGGCCTGCGCGGCCTCGCGGATGCGCGGGGCCGTCAGGGCGGAATGGGAACCTGCGGTGCGTGCCATGCCTCGTTGTAACTGAACAGTCGTTCAGATCAAGGCCGCTTGCCCCCCGCCACCGGATCCGGCAGGGTCCCCGCGAACGCGGCGGCAAAACCAGGGGCGGATGAATGACGATCAAGTCGGTTGGAATAGGCGCTTGTTTCTTGGTGCTCTCGGCCTGCGCCGAACTGCCGGATCTGGGTCGCGCGGTTCCGCCTTCGGAGTTAAGCGGTCCCTACCCCGCATTGGTGCCGGTCGAAACATTGGTCTCCCGAACCCGCTCCCCCCGTATCGAAGAGGGCGATCAGACCGCGCTCAGCAATCGGGGCGCCAGCTTGCGCGCGCGCGCGCGATCCGGCGGCAGCGTCAACCAAGCCGAACTCGACGCACGCGCCGCTCGGCTGCGCGCCGAAGCAGAGCGGTTGCGCAACCTCTGAGGCCCTCCCTGACCGCCTAGTATCACGCCGGTGCAGGCCGCTGACGACGCGGATATTGCCTCCGGCACCTCGCGCGGCTCGCGCGCCGCATTGCATGGACGCGGCGAAACCGCTAAGGCCGCCGAAAGCGCCGGAAACAGGAGACAGGGCATGAGCGGTAAACTGCGACTGGGGATTGCCGGGCTGGGAACGGTCGGCGTCGGGGTCATCAAGATCATCCGCCGCGAGGCCGCCCTGCTGCGCGCGCGCACCGGCACCGAAATCACCATCACCGCCGTCGCGGCCCGCACCCGCGGCAAGGATCGCGGCGTGTCCCTGACGGGATACGAGTGGGAGGACGATCCGGTGGTTCTGGCCACCCGCGACGATGTCGATGTCTTTGTAGAGCTCATGGGCGGCTCTGACGGGCCGGCCAAGGCCGCGACCGAAGCCGCGCTGAAGGCCGGCAAGGACGTGGTGACAGCCAACAAGGCGATGATGGCCGTACACGGGCAGGCGCTGGCCGAGCTGGCCGAGGCGCACAATCGCGTGATCCGCTTCGAAGCCGCCGTCGCCGGGGGCATCCCGGTCGTCAAATCCCTGATCGAAGGGCTGGCCGGCAACGACATCACCCGCGTCATGGGCGTGATGAACGGCACCTGCAACTACATCCTCACCCGGATGGAAAGCGCAGGGCTGCCCTATGAGACCGTGTTCGAAGAAGCCAATCAACTGGGCTTCCTGGAGGCCGACCCCGAACTGGACGTCGGCGGTATCGACGCCGGGCACAAGCTGGCGCTTCTGGCGTCGGCTGCCTTTGGTACCCGCGTCGCCTTTGACGCGATGGAACTGGAGGGCATTGGCCGCCTGACCATCGAGGATATTCGCGCCGCCGGTGACATGGGCTACCGGATCAAGCTGCTCGGCGTGGCGCGGATGACTGGTCGCGGGCTGGAACAACGAATGTCGCCCTGCCTTGTGCCAATGACCTCGCCACTCGGCCAGCTGGAGGGCGGCACCAACATGGTGGTGCTCGAGGGCAACTCGGTCGAGCAGATCGTCTTGCGCGGCCCCGGCGCGGGCGAAGGGCCGACCGCCTCGGCGGTCATGGCGGATGTCTGTGACATCGCGCGTGGTTTGCGCCTGCCCGTCTTTGGTCAGGCTGCCACCTCGCTGGTGGATGCCGTGCCCGCCCGTTCGGTCACCCCGGCCGCCTATTACCTGCGCATGACCTTGCAGGACAAGCCCGGCGCACTGGCCAAGATCGCCGCCGTGCTGGGCGAGGCTGGCATTTCGATCAACCGGATGCGTCAATACGATCACGAAGGCGACGGCGCGCCCGTCCTTATCGTCACACACCGCACATCGCGCGACGCGCTGGATCGCGCGCTGGCGGCCATGGACAAGACCGGCGTGGTCGAGACGACTCCGGTCGCGATCCGTATCGAGGAGGTCTGAGGCGGCGCTCTGCTAACTCGCCCGTTCCTCGGGGACCCATCACGCGATACGGTGCGGGACGAGCGACCTTTGACGCGGACGCTTGAACGCCGCAGGAGCAGGATCTGATGGATTTTCTCAACGTAACCTCATCCCTGAACGGCCGAAGGTGGGTCGGTCCGACGGTCGAGGTGAACCGCGCCGCAGAAGCCCTGACCCAGACCGGCGGCATCGACCGGGCACTGGCGCAGATCCTCGCGCGACGCGGCGTGACGTCAGAGGGGGTCGAGGCCTTCCTCGCGCCGTCCTTGCGTGAGCTTTTGCCTGACCCACGCAGCCTGAGGGATATGGAACCCGCTGCCAGCCGGTTTCTCCGCGCAGTGAAGGGGCGCGAGCGGATTGCGATTTTTGCCGATTACGACGTGGACGGCGGCGCCTCGGCGGCGCTGCTGATCGACTGGCTGCGCCAGATGGGTCGGGAGGCGACGCTCTACGTGCCCGACCGCATCGACGAAGGCTACGGGCCGAACGTCCCCGCGATGCAGGCGCTGGGCCGCGACCATGACCTGATTGTTTGCGTCGACTGCGGCACGCTCAGCCACGAACCGGTGGCGGCGGCGGGTTGCGACGTGGTGATCCTTGACCACCACCTCGGCGGTGAGACGCTGCCCGACTGCGTCGCCTGCGTGAACCCCAATCGGCAGGACGAGGACGGCGCGCTGGCGCATCTCTGCGCAGCAGCCGTGGTCTTTCTGATGCTGGTGGAGGCGAACCGGCAGGCCCGCGTCGACGGAGCCCCTGCCCTGCCCGACCTGATGGCGATGCTCGACCTCGTCGCGCTTGCCACCGTGGCCGATGTCGCGCCACTGATCGGGGTGAACCGGGCCTTTGTCCGTCAGGGGCTCGTGGTGATGGGGCGGCGCCAGCGCCCCGGCCTCGCCGCGCTGGCGGATGCGGCCAAGATGGATACCGCGCCGACCTCCTATCACCTCGGCTACCTGCTCGGCCCCCGGATCAACGCCGGCGGACGGATCGGGCGCGCCGATCTGGGGGCACGCCTGCTATCTACGACGGACCCGCATGAGGCCGCCGCGATGGCCGACCGATTGAACGGCCTGAACGCGGACCGCCGCGAGATCGAGGCCGGTGTGCAGGCCGCCGCCCTGGCGCAAGCGGAGGCGCGCGGGCTCGATGGTCCGCTGGTCTGGGCCGCGGGCGAAGGTTGGCACCCCGGCGTCGTCGGCATCGTCGCCTCCCGCCTGAAGGAGGCAACCAACCGCCCCGCCATTGTCATCGGTCTTGACGGTGACGAGGGCAAAGGCTCGGGCCGCTCCGTCGCAGGCGTGGACCTTGGCGCGGCGATCCAGCGGTTGGCGGCGGAAGGACTGCTGATCAAGGGTGGCGGTCACAAAATGGCCGCCGGATTGAGCGTCGTGCGCGCCTCGCTGGAGGATGCCATGACGCGCCTCGGCGAATTGCTGGAAAAGCAGGGCGCGGGCCGCGGCGGGGCCGCCGATCTGCGCCTTGACGGCGTGCTGATGCCGGGTGCCGCGACGCTGGACCTCGTGCGCCGGGTCGAGGCTGCAGGTCCCTTCGGCGCTGGCGCCTCTGCCCCGCGTTTTGTCTTTCCCGACGTCACGGTCAGCTTTGCCAAGCGCATTGGCGAAAATCACCTGAAGCTGCGCTTTGGCGATGGTCTGGGTCAGGCGCTTGATGCAATCTCCTTTGGTGCCTTCGACGGACCGCTCGGCCCCGAACTGTCAACCCGCACCGGTGGCCGCTTTCACCTGGCGGGACGTCTGGAAATCAACACCTGGGGCGGTCGTCAGAGTGTACAGATGCGCCTGGAGGACGCTGCCCCCGCCCACGAAGGCTGACCCATTGCCCTCGCGAGAAAAGTTTTACGGTTTCGGCGCAAAAAGGCCCTTGCACCCAAGGCAGCCTTTGCCTAAAAGCCGCCTCACGCCAAGGCTTGGCCCGTTCGTCTATCGGTTAGGACGCCAGGTTTTCAACCTGGAAAGAGGGGTTCGATTCCCCTACGGGCTGCCAGCTTTCGTTCTTAAGTAGTTTATTTTACTAACTAAACCGAAAGCGCGCCCCACTATGCCCCCCACCTTGCAGCGGATTGTCCCGGAATACTCCGGAACAAGGCGACGCCTCATCGGGCAGTCTTAATCATCAGTCAGTCTTTGATTGGTGGCCCGGCCTTCCCGCGCAAGAGCGTTCACAAAAGCACAATGGCTGCGGATTCGCGGCTGCGCTCGCCATGCTGATAATTGGGATGTGCCTTACCGGGGTACGCACCGCCGCGTGCGCCGTGCATTCGACAGACAGCCCAGCCGCGCACCGCCGGGTTGCCGCACGCCCATCCAGTGCGTTTTGATTTCGCAGTGCATCGTGGCGCGCTATTTACCCGGTGCATGGGGTTAGCCTCACCTTTCCGCATCGCCCCGCCCCCCGCGTTCGACATTGCCCACCACCGCCTGCGCGCCGCTTTCCACCGTGACACGCTCAACCCGTACCGTCTGTTGTCTTTTTGAGCGATAGCGTTTCAGCGTGTCCATCTGCGCCGCAAAGGGTCGGGCCAGCTTGTTCAGCGCGCGTTCGGCAGCATCCTGTTGCGGGATGTTGTCAACATGGTTCAACCGCTGCGCCAGCATCATTGTCGCTTGGTGAATGGCTGCAATCTGCGTTGTCAGCAGCAATTCCGCTGCATCTTTGGGCTGCATTGCATCCACGAAACCAAGTGCAAAGTTGGAAGCACTTTCATCGGTGCGCCTGCTTTGCGACCCCAATTTCGCCATTTGGCCAAGCCATTCGCTTTGCATGGCTGCGTTCGGTGCTGACGTCAGAATCCTGTCGAAGTCGCCACGCGCGTTGATTTAAAGCACGTTGTCGGCTCCCCATTCCAAGGCCATCGCTGACGGTTCGCGTTCCTGCATCCGTTGCATGGCTGCGGAAATGGACATATCTGACAGCATCCAGCCGCGCGGTGCGAAAAATACGAAAGGCGAATCTTCCATCCGGGGCAGACCTTGCAGAATAGCCACCGCCTCGGGCGTCAGCTCCACGCGGTGTTCCCGGCCCCCTTTCATCCGCGAAGCCGGAATGGTCCATGTCGCAGAAGTCGCCAGTGTCGCAACGGGGCCAGGTCACGTGGGTTTGCCAATGAAGCGGTCATAACGGCAGCACCCCGGAAATGCGGCCAGGTCCTCTTCGAAAACCGTCTCGATCGTGGCGCGATTAGTCTTTTGCAGCCGATCCTCGATTTGATCATAGCCCGCCTCGTTGGACAGTAGAGAAACGCGGTAGTGTCGTTATCATTCTTCATGGCGATATCTCCCTGGCGGTTGCTGCCGCCGGTTGGGTGGATTTGCTTCACCCGGAGATTACGCCACCTTCGAATTTCTACCATCTTCGAGACACGATCAATGGGCATCGAAATTGGGTCTCCTGACACTACGCGTCTCCTCCCCGTGTGCCCGCAAGTTGCGTGTCGAAAGCCAGTCGGATCGTGTGGGTCAACAATCCAAGGTGGACAGGTTTTCGCAAAATCAGACCGGGGATTGGAGGCTCGTCTATCTGGACGCCCGACATTCCTGTTAGATAAACAACCGGGAGCCTGGGCTGATAGGCAATTGCTCGCTTAGCCAGCTCATGTCCATCTTCCGGACCGACTAATTGGTAATCCGTCAACAAGACATCGAATGGCCCAGCGCTGCGAATCAAACTCATGGCTGAGTCGGCGGATTCGGCTCGATCGACTGTCGCGCCTAGCGTGGTCAGCGTGTCGCCGAGCACACCTTTGAATTGTAGGTCGTCCTCGACAACGAGTATTTTCAATCCTGCGAGGGTGACGGCAGAGGGCATATCCTCCTGTGCAGCCGAGCCGCTCGAACCGCGCAGCGGAAGACGCAGTTTTGCCAGCGTACCAATGTTGGGTGTCGACGTGATCTGAAACATGCCCCCATGTCGCCGCGCAAAGGTATCGATGATAGCAAGGCCCAGCCCCGTTCCACCCGTCGCGCGCCGCGTCGTAAAGAAGGGTTCGGTGATGCGTTTTAGCAGCTCAGCGTCCATCCCCGGACCATTATCACTCACAGAGAGCGTCAACCATTCCGGCTCTTGGGCGACGCGCAGGCGGATCGTCCCTTCGCTCTTACCGATCTCGACCATTGCGTTGCGCGCATTTAGCACCAAATTAACCACCGCCATCTCAAGATCAATCGGATCGCAGTCAATCGTGAGCGGTGCGCTCGGCAGATCAACGTCGAATTCTATGTCACTCGGGACAGCTTTGCGCACCAGTTCTATCGCGGCCGAGAGCGCGGAAATCGCTTCGGTTGTCTCACCACCGGATGCATCCTCGATCGTCAGTTTCTGCATTCGATCCGCCAGCGCGCCGCCCCTCCGACAGGCATTCATGATTGCCCTAAATTGCGTTGGCGCCACGGTCGGATCGCTCAACTCCACGCTGCCGACCGATAGCTTGATGACGCCGAATATATTGCTCATCTCATGAGCGACACCGCTGGCGAGTTGACCGACGGCCTCCAACCGCTCCGACCTTGCCATGTTTTCGCGCAGCAACCACGGCTCTGTCACGTCATAGATAGCCAGGACGCGCAGGTTGGTGCGCCCGCCTGTTCGTCCCGTTTCGAACGCTGCGAGACGAAGGACCTTTTCCGCTCCATCGAGATCGATCCAACCTGCAAAGATCTCACGGCCATGGTCAAGAACCTGTTGGACCGGGTGCTCCGCACCGTGCAGTGGCCGACGGTCCTGAACGGCGTGAAATGCCGATTGTTTTAACCAATGCTCTGGCTTCTTTGGCCCAATCATGGCTTCAGCGCGTTTATTGAGGGTTAAGCCATGCCCGTCAGGTTCAATGACAAAAATCGCAACATCCAATCCAGACAGAATGTCGCGCAACCGCAAGTTCGCCTGATCTGTAAGGAGCGCACGATCATCGAGCGCCCCCGCCATGCGCAGCACAAAGACCGAGGAAAGGGCGACCAAGACGAGTGCCAAGGCTGAAAGCCGCACGTTACTGGTGATCCAGCCGATGTCCGTGGTCCAATCTGCTATCAAACACAGGACAACCGGCAGAATTATGGCAGCGGGCATGAACCGTCTAGCCATCTCCCCGCCCGGCTTGTCCGACATCATCAGCGCCGCGATGCCATGCTCAGGTCGGCTGAGTAGCACCACCGCGTTTAACAGGAACAAGACAACAGCGGTCAGCAGCGACAAGCCGCGAAAAACAGTGTATTGTTCCAGCTCACCGACGTTAATGATGTAGCCGCTGACCCCAATCAGCGCGAGAAAGCACCCCGTTCCGGCCAGGACGACATGGAGGTTGCGGCCCCATTCCCGCAGATAATCTGCCGCACATTGGCCAACAGCAACTATGAGAAACCCAGCGAAAGTAGCGGTTGACATGCGATCAGTCGCGCCTGCGCTGACGGGGTTAGAGATCGCCCCGAACCAATATTGGACAAAAGCAAATATAGGCGTGACGATGATCAACGCGGTGCCGGATCGTCGAGACAAAGAGCTTTCTGATAAGCGCAGGATTTGACCTGAGGCCAAAAGTGCCGCACAGACGGCGGTCCCGGGCACCATGGCGGGCAAACTTGGCATCATCCGGGTAAAAAAGTTCAACCCGGCCCCCCACCCCAGACCCAAGTTCAACAAAGCAATCGCCACGACCAAAATCGACGCGAACCGTGCCCAATTGCGTGGCATCGCATTGCGGTTAGCCGGGCGATTGCGGTCCGTTCGCGTCGTCATAAACTAGGCCTGATCGTTACATTCTGCCTCATTCGAGGAGTGTCACATAGAAACATTAAACAATGCTTGAGACGACAACTTTATGAATTTGTTGCAATGTCGCCGTCTTGCGCAGCCGCGCGCTAGCCATTCGCAGACCTTCGCGAAAAACCGGTGTGTCAAAAAGCTCCGTTCTGCCGGAGATGACGACAATTGGAAGTCCCGGAAATTCAGAGGCGACTTCGTGCACCAAACTGATTGCACCACCGCCCGGCATGACAACATCCAAAAAAACAATGTCGTAAGTTCCCGTACGTAAAAAAACTTTGGCGTCTTTTCCGGTTCGCACACCATCTACGATATGCCCCATGACCTCCATCCCGGTGCAAAAAGCGCTGAGGTAATCCCGGTCATCATCTGCGATCAAAATTTTTGCCAAGTTCGATAGCTCCGGATCATCTGGCCAGAATCAATATGTTGCAATATGTTTTGAGGGGCAAGGTGTAAGGGGAACAAGAGTGGCGGACCAGTTAATCGGACCCGAAACCTACGATAACGGCGAAGTTCCACTGGTCGCCCTGGGCGCATCAGCGGGCGGTCTAGAACCTCTTGAATCCTTCTTTAATGCGGCCCCCGACAATGACGATTGGTGTTTTGTTGTGATTCAGCATCTGTCCCCGGATTACCGGTCAATGATGAAGAATCTGTTAGAGCGGCAATTTCATTTGCGCATCCAGCATGTTGAGGACGGCCTGAAACTTGAACCGAATACGGTATATCTTAACAACCCCAGTGAATTCGTTAAGCTTGACGGCGAAAAATTTCGCACACGACCCTACGACGGGGCCGATGACCTCCCACATTTACCGATTGATTACTTTTTCAGGTCATTAGTGGAAAGAGACCCGGCTAAAACCGTCGGCGTGATTCTTTCCGGTTCAGGTTCGGACGGCACGCGCGGAGCTATGGCCATGCACGCGAAAGGAAGCGCAATTCTGGTCCAGTCACCACAAGATGCCGATTTCGATTCGATGCCTCAATCCGTTCTAAAGACCGGCGCAGTGGACCGAATCTTAGCCCCGGCCGAGATGCCGGAGGCCATCACGGAATATCTGCGTCACGGTAAAGAGCAGCTTACCGCAGTGTCGGCGCAAGCCGCTCGAATGTCGCGAGAAATACAGGAGTTATTGAAACAACAGACGAATATTGATTTCACCGCTTACAAGCCCGACCTTGTTCAGCGTCGGATCGAGCGACGTCAGCAACTGCATGGCTTCAAGGATATCGATGAATACCGCCAGCTTCTGCAGGCAAATCCGGCGGCGCTGGACGAACTCTATCAAGACCTGCTCATCGGGGTGACGCAATTTTACCGCAACCCGGAAGCGATCTCTGCCATGCGCCATGGCGCGCTGGATCCCTTAGTCCGAGAAAAAGAGAATGACGATCCAATCCGTGTCTGGGTGCCTGCCTGCGCGAGTGGCGAAGAGGCCTACACCATCGCCATCGAATTGCACGAGGCCATCCTCGCTGCCGGCGTGGATCGAAAATTCAGGGTCATCGCGACAGACGTCCACCGCCGTTCAATTGATCGCGCCTCCACCGGGATTTACGCTGAGGAAGCACTGGCCAAAATGGACCCTGATCTGCGTGACCGATATTTCGTGCGTCACCGGGACCAGTTCATCGTTGAACCGACGCTGCGACAGAAGCTGATCTTTTCCGTTCACGATGCGCTCAGCGACCCGCCATTCATGCATCTCGACCTGATTTCCTGTCGCAATCTGCTGATTTATTTGAATTCGGAACCGCGTGCGCGGATGATTTCGATGTTTATGTTTGGCCTGCGGCGCGAAGGTTACCTATTGCTTGGTCCATCCGAAACGCTCGGCCCGCACAGTGAGGAGTTCGCTGCCATCAACCAGCGTTGGCGGCTGTTTCGCAAGCAGACCAATCGTCTTGGCATCGATCGCGCCTTGCTGGCAGATCGGCAAAAGGCGCCGGCCCGTCGGCCTCAACAGGTCACGTCATCACTTCCGGCCGCCCGCCCCTATAGCCAATCTGGGACGGGCGAGGCTGTGGACCTGCGCAACCGCGATACGTTGATCAAAAGCTATAACGCATTGCTGAAACGGTACGCTCCATCATCGATCCTTATTTCAGCCGACGGAAGGGTCCTGAGCTGGTTCGGCGCCGCAAGTGCCTTTATCGACACCATGAACAACCTCGCGGACTGGACGATTGAGGACATCGTACACCCTTCGCTCCATTTCCCGATCAATGTCGGGATGGAAAAGCTCCGTCGCAACACCATCGAAACCTACGTGCGGCGCGTGAAAGTCGAGTTTGACCGCGATCACGTCCAGTTTTGCAGCCTGACCATCGAAGCTCTGGAACAGCGATCCAACGCCAAATTTTTGCTGGTCTCCATCAAGCTGGAAGATGAGAACCCCCTGCCTGACAGCAACGACGGCGTGCCCAGTCTGGCCAACAACGACGACGCCGCGATTCTTTCCCGCCGCATTACGGAGCTTGAGCGCGACTTGCGCCTGACAGAAGAAACACTTCAGCAAGTCACCGAACGTCTGGAGGCGAGCGGGGAGGAATTGCAAGCCTCAAACGAAGAACTTCAGGCCTCCAACGAAGAGCTCCAGGCCTCCAACGAGGAACTGCAAAGCTCCAACGAAGAACTTCATGCTGTGAACGAGGAGCTTGTCACCGTCAGTGCTGAGCATGAGTTGAAGATCGACGAATTGTCAGAACTCAACACCAGCATGGACCTCGTGTTGCGGCTGCTGAATGTCGGCGTCATCGTGCTGGATCACAGGGGGCAAATCCGGCGGTTCAGTGAATTGGTCGGGCAGCATTTTCTTATGCAAACCCACGACATCGGGCGCAGTCTGGATATCGTCGGTCCACGTTTCGACTTTGCCGATCTGAAGAAACTTTCGGAACGCACTTTGCGCGACGGTGAAGTGACCAAAGCTTCCGGCACCTATGAAAATCGCTCGATCACCATCGAAACCCATCCAACCGGCCCGCACGAAGCGGAGCCTGACATGCCCGGTGTCGTATTGGTTTTCCGAGGCTTTGATTGACGGCGCGGCGCCGCCCGATCAAGTAAACTTGTTGGTCCTCGGAAAGCCGCGCGGCGCCATCCGACCGGAACTCGCACGCTTTCCAATCCATTCGGTGAGATCGGGCTCGTGGCGTCGACGTCCAGCGGGATCGAGCCAGGCTAGCCCCTCTGACAGCGCAAAGGTGGTCACGTCCGACAGACCGCCATCCTTATATTTCTGCAGCCGCACTCCTTTGCCGCGACCCATTTCCGGCAGCTCATCCAGAGGGAAAACCAGAACTTTACGATTTTCACCCACAACCGCGACCGTATCCCCGACCACCGGCTTGCAGACGAGGGCCGCTACGTCCCCCCGGACATTCAGCACTTGTTTCCCGCTACGGGTTTGCGCGACGACGTCCTCTTCGGACACCAGGAAACCGTCGCCCGCCGTCGACGCCACGACCAACTTACGCCCCGGACGATGGATCAAGATATCGACGATTTCTGCCTCGTTCGGCAAGTCGACCATCAAGCGCAGCGGCTCCCCCATGCCCCGCCCGCCAGGCAAGGTAGAGGCGGAAACGGTGTAGAACCGCCCGTTCGTAGCAAAGACGAGCAGCCGATCCGTAGTTTCGGCATGGAAGGCAAAGCGGCCCTCGTCGCCGTCCTTGAACTTGAAGGCCTGGGTCAGATCGAGGTGCCCCTTCATCCCGCGCACCCAGCCCATACGGGAGCAGACGACGGTGATCGGCTCACGCTCGATCATCGCTTCCAGAGGGACCTCTTCAACAACGCCGGCCTCTTCGATCAGCGTCCGCCGCGCGCCACCTTCGGACTTCGCACCGAAAGATTTGCGGACTTCGCGCACCTGCTCGGCAACCTTGGTCCATTGCAGGTCTTCACTGTCCAGCAAATCTTCCAGCCCTGCGCGTTCCTCCATCAAGGCGTCACGCTCGCGGATCAGCTCCAGCTCTTCGAGACGGCGCAGGCTGCGCAAGCGCATGTTCAGGATTGCCTCAACCTGAACCTCACTCAACTCTCCCTCGGCGTCCAGGCCGATTGGGCTGATGTAGTCCTTTTCAGTCGCGGCCCGCGCGCGCGAAAGCGACCAATCCTCGGTCATCAGCGCGGCTTTCGGATCCTCGTCGTATCGGATGATGTCGATCACCCGATCGAGGTTGAGGAAGGCGATGATGAAACCTTCCAGCACCTCAAGACGATGGTCGATCTTTTCCATTCGGTGCTGGGAGCGTCGGGTCAACACATCGCGACGATGGTCGAGAAAGGCGCGCAACACCTCTTTCAGCGAACAGACCTTCGGCGTCACCCCGTCGATCAGGACGTTCATATTCATGCTGAACCGCACTTCGAGGTCGGAACTGCGGAACAGCATGTTCATCAATACGTCAGGCGCGACCGCTTTGGACCGCGGCTCTAGCACCATGCGGATATCATCGGCACTCTCGTCCCGGATATCGGCGAGGATCGGGATCTTCTTGGTCTGGATCAGCTCCGCGATGCGCTCGATCAGCTTGGATTTCTGAACCTGATAGGGGATTTCGGTGACGACGATCTGCCAGGTGCCGCGACCGAGGTCCTCGACCTCCCACTTAGCGCGCAGGCGAAAGGCGCCGCGCCCTGTGCGATAAGCTTCGGCGACATTTTCGCGCGGCTCGACCATGATGCCCCGGGTCGGAAAATCCGGCCCCGGAACAAAATTCAGCAAGGTTTCGTCCCTTGCATCAGGCGTTTTGATCAAGTGCAGCGCGGCATTGCACAGCTCTTCGATATTATGCGGTGGGATGTTCGTCGCCATCCCGACCGCGATTCCCGAAGAGCCGTTGGCCAGCAGGTTCGGGATCGCCGCAGGCAGCACCACCGGTTCGGTCAGCGTCCCGTCGTAATTGTCCCGAAAATCGACCGCGTTCTCAGCCAGCCCCTCCATGAGGGCCTCGGCGACCGCGGTCAGGCGCGCTTCGGTGTAGCGGGACGCGGCTGGGTTATCGCCGTCGATATTGCCAAAGTTGCCCTGCCCATCGACCAGCGGATACCGGACATTGAAGTCCTGCGCCAAACGCGCCATCGCGTCGTAGATCGCGGTATCGCCGTGGGGGTGAAAGTTGCCCATGACATCGCCGGAAATCTTGGAGGATTTGCGAAAGCGACTTCCCGGCCCCAGCCGCAGCTCGCGCATGGCATAGAGGATCCGGCGGTGCACCGGTTTGAGCCCATCACGGGCATCCGGCAGAGCGCGATGCATAATCGTCGACAACGCATAGGTCAGATATCTGTCGCCGATGGCACGGGACAAAGGCTCCGACAGGTCAGTGCCGCCCATGTTGGGGTCGTCAATCAGATCGCTCATAGATGATGAGTATCTTGTGGCGCCAAAACCGTAAAGATGCGACTTTATCTTTAGGGCATTTCCTTAACGTCTTTGCAGTCGAATCAATTTATAACGAAACCAAATGGGGTGAGTGGCGTTGTCTTGATAACTGCTGCAAGGGGATCAGATCATGAACAAGTACATCGCACTTTCCTTCGTCTTTATGGGTTGGGCTTTCTATGAGATGAGCGGTGGCGCCGACTTCACGCCCGCTGGTCAATCTGCCGGCGCCGCTGTCGCCGAGACGAAGGGTGATGTTGCGAAACCCCGCGTCGCATCGACTGGTGAAAACCCATCGCAGTCCATGATCGTCAAAGCTGTCGCCAAGCCTGAGCCGAAGGCCGCCGTCACTCGTGCATCGTTCTCCCAACCCAGCTTTGATCTGCGCGCCCCCAACACCGACGAACTCGCCGCCATTGATCCGGCCGTACTGAACTCCTTCGAGCATGTTCTGCGCGAGGGTGGTGACACGGCCGACAACGCGCTGGTCGTTCCCGCTGCCGCGACCAAGGACATCCGTACCGTTTCGGGAAATCGCGTGAATATGCGTAACGGACCGGGCACCGACTATTCAATCGTCGACCGCCTGTCCCGTGGTAACGAAGTCGAAGTGATTGCTGCGCCGGGTAACGGCTGGCTGAAACTGCGGGTTTCGGAAAGCGGTCGTATCGGCTGGATGGCTGACTTCCTTGTCTCCGACCCGCGTTGATCGTCGCGATCAATCCTTGCAGACTCTTCCCGGGGTGCCAGACTTAGGTTATGGCGCCCCTCTCGATTCTCATAACCGGATGCTCTTCTGGCATCGGCTACCATGCAGCCCACGCACTTAAATCCAGGGGTTGGCGCGTCTTTGCAAGCTGTCGCAAACCGGATGATGTGACGCGGTTAAGGGACGAAGGGCTGGACTCCTTCCACCTAGACTATACTGACAGCGCGACGATCCGCTCGGCTCTCGACGCGACGCTTGAGGCCACGGGTGGCACGCTGGATGCAATTTTCAACAATGGCGCAATCGCCCTGCCGGGTGCCAATGAGGATTTGCCGCGTGACGGCTTGGCCCATGTTTTCGACACCAACCTGTTGGGGCCGCATGAGTTGACGCGGATGGCCATCCCCGTGATGCGTCGACAGGGACATGGGCGGATAATCAACTGCTCTTCCGTCCTGGGCCTGGTCGCAGCGCCGTGGAGATCGGCATATGTCGCCTCTAAATTCGCGCTTGAGGGTCTGACCGACACACTGCGGGTAGAAATGCGCGACACACCGATCCACGTCATTCTTTTGGAACCTGGCCCCATTGGGACACGCATTCGGGAAAATAGCACTGCCTTGTTCGAGCGCTATATCGATTGGGAGAGTTCGGCCCGCGCCGATCAATACCGCGGCGCCCTGCTAAAGCGGCTTTATGGTGCGCCAGGACGCGACAAATTCGAACTCACCCCGTCGGCAACGAGCGCCGCGTTGATCCGCGCTTTGGAAGATCGCAAACCAGCCGCCCGCTATCGCGTGACGGTGCCGACGACTGCAATGACGGTGGCGCGCCGCGTGATGCCGACACGCGCTTTGGACTGGATTCTCGCGCGGGCGTGATCGCTGCGCTTAAATGCCATGTTCGCATTTGGCCCTGCGCCGGTTACATCAAGGGGCCGCAAGGAGGCCGAATATGCTTAATGATCCGCTTTTCATCATCGTCGCCATCGCCGTGCTGGTGGTCGCCGGAATACTGCTTTACGGAATAGGCGGTTTTGCTGCCGGGGCGGACGGCAAGAAGTCCAACAAGGTGATGCAGTTAAGAATTATCGCGCAGTTTCTGGCCGTTCTATTGATCCTGGCCTTTGTATACTTCAGGAGTGGAGGCTGATATGGTCGTATTGTCAAAGATTTACACACGAACCGGCGACGCAGGCGAGACCGCATTGGGCGACGGGACGCGCGTACCAAAACCTTCCTTGCGAGTCGAAGCCTATGGAACGGTTGACGAAACCAACGCGACAATCGGTCTGGCGCGACTGCATGCAGACGGGGACCTGGATGCCGCTTTGGCCCGCATACAGAATGACCTTTTCGACCTCGGCGCGGACTTTTGTCGCCCCCAGCAGGAAGCGGATGAGACCGCCGAATACCCCCCGCTTCGCATGATCGCCAGCCAGGTTGATCGGCTTGAAGCCGAAATCGACGCCATGAACGCCAATCTGACGCCGCTCAGGAGTTTCGTGCTGCCGGGCGGCTCAGCTCTGGCCGCACATCTGCATCTTTGCCGCACCGTCTCACGCCGCGCCGAACGGCTTGCCGTCGCGCTGATGGGTGAGGATGGGTGCAACCCGGTTGGCGTCAAATATCTCAATCGCCTGTCCGACTGGTTCTTCGTGGCAAGCCGTATTGCCAATGACAACGGGCAGTCGGATGTCCTGTGGGTGCCGGGCGCGAGCCGTTAGGCGGGTCTGCGGCTGTATTTTGACCTGTGCTTGTCGTCGAACATGCGGGCGTCGGCCAAGCGTAGAAGTTCGTCCAAGGTCGCACCTTCATTCGGGAACATGGCCGCACCGATGGCTGCGTCGACCGCCAGAATCAATGTCGGTTGATCGCCGTCGCGTTCGACGGGGAACCTGCGTTGCATCGCGCTGCGCAATCGGGTCGTGACTTTATCCAATTCTTCGGGCGGACAGCCCGGCAGGAGGATTGCAAATTCGTCCCCCCCCATGCGCCCCGCCAGGTCACTGGATCGAATCGCGGCCATGATCCGTTGCCCTATATCGCGCAGCAATCCGTCGCCGGCGGAATGTCCCAAGGTATCGTTGATCATTTTGAATCCGTTGAGGTCCGCATAAACCAGCGCTGCGCCCTCATGATCGCGTAGCATGGCCTCTGCCGCCTCGTGAAAGCCGCTCGCGTTATGCAGACCGGTCAAGCGGTCGGTCATGGACAGGCGGCGCCATCGGGCCACCTCCTCCCGCATGCGTCTTTCGGCGGCACGGGCCCTGTCGCGTTCCTCGCGTGACTGAATCAACCCTTGATGAACAAAAGCGGACGTGGGGCTAACGGTGGAGTTTTCGACCTCTTGCAGAAGGAGGAACGGGGCAAAACCCGCCTCTCCGCCGATGCAACTGCACGAAAAGCGTGCCGTCCGTCCCGAGGCAAATGTCAGCGTCGCATGATTTAACCGATCCGGTGCCATCAGGTCCTGTGCGATTTCAGCGGTCATATGGCTGGCGATGTCATCGCCCTGCGCCCCGTACCTGGCCGCGAAGGCTTCATTCCCCCAGACCAGCCTCCCCTCGCGATCAAACAGCACGCCAATTCCCGGCAATGCCATCAAAACGGCCCGCATCCCGTCAAGGAAGCCGTCGCCATCCGGGAACGCAGGGTCGCCCATCACATGCAACCGCGATTAATCACGGCGGAGCCTGCAGAATAGCGGTTCAAAAGCTGCAACATCTGCGCCCTCGCCCCAGGTCGGCGCAAAGCGCGCCCACCAAGCCGCGCTGAATTGCTGATCGCCTCTGCCTGCATTAAAAACCTGTGGGCATGAGAGCCCCCTCCGATAACGACAAGTCCGGCGCGCGCTATTTGCGTCAGCCATGACCCTGCCGACAAACTCTCAGGAAATAGAAAATCATTCGTTAATTTTCACCGCACCGCGCAAATTTTCCTAAAGCATCGCGGCAAAAACCTGGTCCGGAGGTCGATGTCCATCCGCAAACGTCTTGATGTTGATAATGACCTTCTCGCCCATTTCCGAACGACCCTCCTGCGTCGCAGAGCCCATGTGCGGTAGCAACACCACGTTCTTGAGCGACCGCAAATCGGCATTCTCGACGTTGGTATGATCAAAGACGTCGAGGCCCGCGCCCGCCAGGTCGCCCGCTTTCAGCATCCGTGTCAGGGCATTTTCGTCGATCACCTCGCCGCGTGAGGTATTCACGATCACCGCCTCGGGCTTCATCAGTTTCAAACGACGCGCGTTCATCAGATGGAACGTCGAAGGCGTATGCGGGCAGTTGACCGACAGCACATCCATCCGGGCCACCATCTGATCGAGGCTTTCCCAATAGGTCGCGCCCACGGCGGACTCCGTCTCTTCGCGCAGGCGTTTGCGGTTGTGATAGTGAACCTGCATGCCAAAGGCGTTGGCGCGGCGTGCCACCGCCTGCCCGATCCGCCCCATGCCCAGTATGCCCAGCCGACGACCTGCGATCCGCCCGCCTAACAAGGCGTTCGGGCTCCAGCCGTCAAAGTCGTTGGACCGCATCAGCGCCAGCCCTTCGGGGATGCGCCGCGTCACCGCGAGGATCAGCGCCATGGTCATGTCCGCTGTATCTTCGGTCACGACGCTCGGAGTATTGGACACGAGGATCCCGCGTTGCCGGCACGTCGCGACGTCGATATGATCGACCCCTGCCCCGTAATTGGCGATCAGGCGTAAATTCGCCCCGGACTGCGCGACCAGCGTATTGTCGATCCGGTCCCGCAAGTTCGGCACCAGCACGTCAGCGGTTCGCATCGCGTCTGCCAGTTCCGCACGTGTCATCGGACGGTCCCGCGGTCCCAGCGTGACATCGAACAATTCCGACATTCTCGCTTCGACGCGCTCCGGCAAGCGTCGCGTTACAACAACACTCAGACGTTGAGTTGGCATTCAGTAGTACCCCCGGCTTCCATCGGCCCTGCATTACAGGCAAAGTGGCGCAAAGACAGGGGCGGCACAAGAACCGCCATAGCATCTGAGCAGATTTGGGCAAAGCCATGAGGCAGACTTGGATTGGCGCGCTTGCGCTTACACTCCTGATCGCAACCCTCCCCGTGCATGCGGTGGAGGCCCCGGCCGACGACGCGGCACGCGAGGCGGTCACCGTCGGGCCGATCACGCACCTGCCCTTGCCTCGTTACGTTTCCATGAAAGCGTCCAAGGGCAACGTCCGGCGCGGGCCGAGCGTGACGCATCGCATCGACTGGGTTTTTATGCGGCGCAACATGCCGCTGCAAATCACTGCGGAATATGGCCATTGGCGCCGCGTGGTGGATCAGGAAGGTGTGGGCGGCTGGATCCATTACTCTCTGCTCTCGGGTGTGCGCACAGTGTTGATCCAGCGCAATATGCTGGATTTGCATCTGCGCCCGAACAAAGCCAGCGCGGTCTCGGCTCAAGTGGAGTTGGGCGTCGTTGCCCGGTTGGAAGATTGCCTTGCCGACTGGTGCCGCCTTTCGGTTGCGGGCTACAAGGGCTGGGCACCCAAGTCCAGCTTTTGGGGGGTCGATCCCGACGAGTTGAGGGATTGATCGCCGGCGCCTGACCGCTAGGATCGCACCATTGCTTCAATCCTATTTTCAGGTCTCTTGATGTTCCGTATCCTGCTGTCAGCCTTGCTGATCACCCTCCTGGGCATCCCGGCCCACGCCCAAACGGCAGAGCAGCCGACCGGCACGATCTCTGTCACCGAAAGCGCGTCGCAGGATGCGGCCATTGCCACACGCATCCGCACCATCCTGTCGGAACTGGAGGGCTACGAGGACGTCACAGTCTCGGTCGCATCGGGGATTGTCACCCTGCGCGGCACGACGCTGGACGCACTGACGGCGGAGACGCTGAACGAGCTGACCGGACGGATCGAGGGCGTCGTCGCGATCCGCAATAATGTGACCGAAACCACCGATGTGGCACGACGCCTGAACCCGGCGCTGGAACGGTTCGAGAAGCGCCTCTATGACCTTGTCACCCGGCTGCCCCTCTTGCTGATCGCTCTGGCCGCTTTCCTGATCGTGGTCTTTTTCGGCATTGTGCTCGCGCGCTTGCGTTATCCTTGGGATCGGTTCGCACCGAACGCCTTTATCGCCGACATCTATCGTCAGATCATCCGCCTCGTGTTCGTCATCGCGGGCATCGTGATCAGCCTTGATATTCTGAACGCCACCGCGCTCTTGTCGACCATTCTGGGCGCTGCGGGCATCATTGGTCTCGCCATCGGTTTTGCGGTCAAGGATACGGTGGAAAACTTCATCGCCTCCGTGATGCTGTCGATCCGCCAGCCATTTCGACCCAACGACGCGGTCGAAATCAATGGCGACGAGGGCAAGGTGATCCGCCTCACTTCGCGCGCGACGATCCTGTTGTCCTACGACGGCAACCACATTCGAATACCCAATGCCACCGTCTTTAAAAGCCGCATCGTAAACTATTCGATAAACGCCGAACGACGGTTCGTGTTTGACATCGGAATTGCGCCCTCCGCAGATATGGCGCGCGCGATCCAGATCGCGCAGACCACGCTGAAAGAGCTTCCCTTCGTTCTGAAATCGCCCGCGCCCGACGTCTGGATCGAGGGGGTTGGCGACAGTACCCTGACCCTGCGCCTGGTCGGCTGGATCGACCAGCGCACGACCTCGCTGACAGCCGGGCGAGGTGAGGCGATCCGGCTCGCTGTCGCAGCCCTTGCCGAGGCCGAAGTCGACATGCCCGAACCGACCTACCGCTTGATCAACTCCGGCGTGACCCTGACCGAAGTCGACGCTCAAGGTCCGACCAGAGCCGAGCGCGCCCCTGCCCCACGCCCCGTTCCGCCCGTCCAGACCAAGGCACTGGATGTCCAGGCGCACGCAGAACATGCACTGGAGGCCATCGTCGATGAGGAACGCCGCGACAGGCACAACGAGGACCTGTTGAACCGCGATGCCCAAACCGAGTAGCGCGGGCGTTGCCGCAGCGCGCTCGCACCGCCGCCCGCCCCGACTGGACCCGATTTCGTTCGCACGGGACCGGACATGATTTTTTCAGGCGAAAGGGCTTGAACCCCGCAGGCGACCAGAGTAATCAGCGCGTCACTGTTGGGGTGTAGCCAAGCGGTAAGGCATCGGTTTTTGGTACCGTGTATCGTAGGTTCGAATCCTACCACCCCAGCCATGATCTTTCGTTCAGAACAATAACGACTGGCCCCTGGCAACCCGCTGGAAGTGCCCCCAGTTCATGCCCCACGTGGTTTTACGGCCACCCGAGACACCCGCCCCAGACCTTTAACGGGTGGGACGGGCGAGTTGTTTAGCGGTCTGTAGTAGGCATGGCCACAGGCCTCAGCTCTCTAGAGGGCTAACCAGTCTACCCCGTTAGCCTGACGCTCCCACTCATCGCGCAGGTTATCGTTCCGGTCCCCAATCTCGAGGTGAGCCGGGTTGATGCAAAGGCGGTTATGGCATCGATGGCGAACCACTTGATCGCGCGTAGGTGCCAGCCTTTCTCGGATGCAGAAGACGAACCTATACGCCCGGTCCTGCCCCCCTCTATAGCGCACCTTCCGCGGTCCCTTCGTCGGTGTAACCCAGCATCCATTCTTATCGCGCTCAGTTTCTTCAAAAAGTTGGCTCACATGCTCTTGCAAAGCGATCTATGGATCGTTATATTTACTCCTCCTAGATGAAGTCTTGTGACAGGCAATAACGCCATTCGTCATGCAAGGCTATGGTCCGATTAGACCATCTGCAGAACATGTGTCCTGCTTCCTTTCCTAGATAATTTTCATGAAACCAATCCTCGTTTTTTTTGCGGGGGTATGAAATATTCTTTAAGGAATTCAATGCATAATAACGAACACAACGACCAACTAACCCAGTTGCTAACCCGAGAATTTACCGGCGACGAAACCGTTTCATCCAAAGATCACGCTGAAGACGAAGCGGCGAAGCTTGAAAGCGATACGCAAGAGCTTTGCTCCTATCTGGCAAGAAATTTCGTCCGAAAAGAAGGGCGATTTTACAAAGCCACGAAACCGGGATCAGCGATGTCTGCCTCTGACCTGAAGAGGGTCTTGTTGCTGAGCAGTAAGCGCGAATTTCCGCATATCACCATGTCTAAGGACCTATGGCGTGAAGTTTGTCGGATCGCTATTGATACGGTCCATGACGACGAGACACAAACTATCCCTTTTTGGGATGATCGGATAGAATGTTGTCCTAATATTACTCGCTCCACGTTTCTAACCAACGGGATGGCGAGTATTAACTCGTGGGTCGCCCCCTCGTATCGGGGTTTGCCCGTTGAGGGCGCTGATATGACCATGCTGGAAGAGTTTTTAGGGTATGTCTTCAAGCATCGTCAAGACCAGGAAATTTTCTGGAAGTGGGTCAGTTTGAAATATCTTTTTTCGCGCGAGGTTTGTAAGGCCCGCGCGTCTTCGGCTTGGCGTCTTCTGCTTTCTCGACAAGGGCCACGATATCATCAACCGTCCAAGGCGATGCGACAAGGTTAGCCGCCATTGCCGGTGTGATACGCAGCGTCTTATGAATACGGCAGAAGTTATAGTGCATGAAGTGCAGGGCAACCGCGTAAGCGTGGTTCTCTGCCTTTTTGCTGAAAGCGTTGGTCAGACGGGTGAAGCGGCGCATACCCATACGCATTGTCAGGTTTTGCCGCTCAACGTGACTGGTGCCGACCTCAGACATATCGGGCTTGCCAAAGATCGCCTCTTTCTTAGCCCCGGTGCATTCGGCGGGGGAATATTTGCGCTCATGCCCCTTCTGGCCTGTCGGATCACCGTATTGCTTGATCAGCATAGCATAGTCGACATCGCCCGAGAACGCGTCTGTAACCGCCTTAAGGTAAGCGCCGTGCCTTGTGACCGATCCCCCACGGTGTACGAGATCATCAGCTTGCTATCCCGGTCCATCGCTGTCCAAGTCCAGATATCGCCAGCATCTTCGGGCGCGGCCTTAGCGCCCTCGACGTTGCGGGCCTTGGCGTAGCAGAAAGCCCAGATTTCATCTGCTTGAACGTGCTTGGCCTCAACGCCTTTGATATTCTCATCATGGAATTTGGCGCAGGCTTTACCCGCGTCTTCAAGCAGCTTTGTGACGGCGTTCTTTGATACGTCCGCGATGCGCGAAGTGGCGCGAATGGAATTGCCTTCCACCAGCAG
>Ga0209345_10000977_pt1 | contig 36533 bp, 51 predicted proteins | sample Cruoilmetagenom7_FD_187294 | JGI IMG/M metagenome (GOLD analysis project Ga0209345, IMG submission 187294) | Oil polluted marine microbial communities from Coal Oil Point, Santa Barbara, California, USA - Sample 7 (SPAdes) (version 2) | ecosystem: Environmental > Aquatic > Marine > Oil seeps ...
GGTAACGCGCGAGCACAAATGATTTCTAGTGATAGAATTTCTGAGTTAACTTAACTAATATTACGACGTTATGGGGATTATTGTTGATCATCGTTGATATTATGCGTATTTAATTAATTATTGGAGGTTTATTATGTTCATTGAAATGTTAATGTTAATGGTGGTTGGTCACTTTATTGCTGATTATCCGCTTCAAGGTGATTTTTTATCAAAGGCTAAAAATCACAAACAGCCTATTCCCGGTGTACCGTGGTATCAGGCACTAACGGCACATTCTGCAATCCATGCTGGTTTTGTCGGTGTCATTACCGGATCAATAATGATTGGTTTGTTTGAATTTGTCATTCATTGGGTGATTGATTTTGCTAAGTGTGACGGTCGATTGTCTTTTAACCAAGATCAGGTTTTGCACATATTGTGTAAGTGCTTGTGGGTCATTATCTACCCCGCGTTATTATTATGGTAAAACGTACACGAAACGACCCCTGCCCTGTTGATATCACACTTGACGGTGTTCAGGTTAAACACATTGTTGAAGCAGATGATGAACTTGGTTATGTAAAACGATGGGTAACGGACACATCCGGCGCATTCGTAGGTGACCCTAATGTTCCGGGAATACTTTTGACCGAAACGGTTTATGGTAAAGTAGTCATCACGCCGCGTGTTCAAAACACCCCTGTTGGTCAGGTAACACATACGCGATGACTACAAATCTACCAAGACAAGATGGCGAATTTTCACTACCAAATGAACTGGCAGCGGAATTAATCGGCACGACCACAACCACCTTATGGCAATGGGGTAAACAGGTTGACCCGCCACCGCGAAATGATGACGGCACATACCCTGCAAAAGCACTTGGTCAATGGATGCGCCAAAAGCAAATTATGCGCCGTAATGCGAAATCAGGTAATTATCCGTATATGCCTGACGGTGTGGTTATTCGTCATAAAGGTTTACCGTCTGGTGTGCCTACAAAAACCATGGACACAGAACGCATGCGTAAAGAAAGCGCACAGGCCGATAAGGTAGAAATGGAAAATGAACTCCAACGCGGCAATCTTGTTAAAGCATCTGATGTCGAACAGGCGTGGTCTGATATCTTAAGTCGTGTTAAAATGCGTATGATGCAGGTGCCGTATGTATCGGCCATGTTAGTTGTTGGTGATGATGACATGCCGTCTGTACAGGAAAAAATCAAAAGCGCCGTAAAAGATGCATTAACTGAAATGTCAGCAGATTGGCAAGCTGCCGCTGATGAAGATAAGGACGATTAAAATGGCGTATCCGTTCCTTAGTGTAAAGGTCATTGCTACAGCAGCTTTGGCAGTTCTATCACCACCACCTGATCTTACAGTTAGTCAGTGGGCAGACAAATATCGCCGCTTAAGTGCTGAAAGTTCAGCCATGCCGGGTATTTATCGCACTAGTGTGACTGAGTATATGCGTGAACCCATGGATATGGTCGGGACACCGGGTGTTCGCCGGATCACCTGCATGTTTTCAGCACAGGTTGCTAAATCCACATTTCTTGAAAATGTAATCGGTTATTTGATGCACTACGACGCATGTCCTATTTTACATGTGTCACCAACACTTGCGTCTATGAAAATGTTCTCAAAGGAACGGTTGTCGCCAATGTTACGCGATACACCTGTGCTGAAAGGACTGGTTAAGGACGCAAGATCACGTGATAGTGATAATACCATCGACACAAAGAAGTTTCCCGGTGGAAATTTGGCAATGGTGGGCGCAAACGCACCTGCTGGTTTGGCTTCGCGCCCTGTACGCGCTGTTTTTTTCGATGAAGTGGATCGTTTTGAGCGGTCAGCAGGTAGTGAAGGTGACCCGATTGCCTTGGCTATCAAACGTGCAACAACATATTGGAACCGCATCATCATCATGGTGTCGACACCCGGCAACAAAGGTGCGTCCAGAATTGAAGAAGAGTTTGAGAAGGGCGACCAACGGTATTATTACGTTCCGTGTCCTGACTGTGGACACTACCAGCGTTTGCGTTGGGAACATGTTCATTTCGATAAGGAAGACCCTGACGGTGCTGTTTATGTATGCGCCGCGCCTGAGTGCGGATCAATCTGGGATGACGCCACACGTAATAAAATTGTTCACAAGGGGCATTGGCGTGCCACAAAACCCTACAACGGCAACATTTCCTATCACCTGAACCAGTTGTATAGCCCTTTTGCACCGCTGGCAGATGGTGTGCGTGAGTTCTTGGAAGCGAAAGGCAACCCTGAATTATTGAAGACATGGGTTAACACATTCCTTGGTGAGACATGGGAAGATGCAGGTGAGCGCATCGACTACACGGACGTGATGGATAAACAGGAAGAATATGAAAGTCAGATACCATACGATGTGACGTTATTGACATGTGGTGTGGATATCCAAGACACATGGTTTGAAGCTGAGATTGTTGGGTGGGGTGATGACAATAAATCATGGTCAATTGACCATAAGAAATTCTACGGTGACCCCTCAACACCTGCGCCATGGGCTGAATTACGTGCATACTTAAAACAAATATATGTTCATCCTGAATTTGGTGAAATACCGATACGTTCCACATGTGTTGACACTGGTGGTCACTTTACAACCGAAGTGTACAAATTCACTGCTGCCATGACACGTGTGTATGCGATCAAAGGTGTAGGTGGTGAAGGTAGGCCAATGGTCGGTAAACCATCACGCGCCAACGTGTTAAAAATACCATTATATCCGTTGGGTGTTCATACGATTAAAGAAACCGTTGCTGCCCGATTAAGGATAGATAATCCTGATTTGGCTGGTAACTGTGTGTTCCCGAAAGGTGAAGGCTATGATGACAGTTATAATGATGATTATTTTAAAGGTTTGGTATCTGAAAAACTAATCACTAAGTTCAAAAACGGACGCAAAGTGAAGGAATTTCTGCCGTTTCGGAAGCGCAATGAACCTTGGGATTGCAGGGTTTATGCTACTGCTGCGTTAGAGATTATGGGCGTTGACTTAAATGCACAAAGACGAGCATTGATGAATGAGGTAATGCGTGCTAAACCCATCGAAGAAACTGTGGTTGAAGAAAAACCATATACGCCTTCAAAAACCAGAAGGAAGAAGAAGTGGGTAGATGGATGGAAAAATGATTGATCCTTTTGACCTAAGTGAAGCACCCGAAGGCGAGCCTTTAAATTTCTCTACCGATCAATCCGTTCAGTGGCAACGATGTGTTAACATCGACAGCGCTTTATATACGGTCAGATACAAACTACGCCCCTATGCACCATTGGCAGATGGTGTTGCTGCCATAGACCAAGATATTACAATGGCGGTTGTGTCAGGCACAGATTGGGCTGTTGATCTTGTACCCGCTGATATGACAGATTGGGTTTCTGGTGATTTTTTCTGGGATTTAATCGTTACACGCATTGCTGATGATCGTGAATTGATTGTAGACAGTGGTGAAATTGAGATATTTACAACCACATCTGAGCGTAGATCACACGCGCAAATCATGGTCAAAAAGATCGAAAGCGTGTTGAATAACCGTGCAGATAGTGATGTCGAAAGCTATTCTGTTAAGTCGCGTTCAATCACTAAAATGTCAGTGTCAGACCTTCGTCAGTGGCGCGATTACTACATGCGTGAAATCAATAATCAACCAAGGCAACTTGGTATTTTTAATGACAAACCAACCAATGTAAATTCAATTCGGGTAAGGCTTAAATAATGTCTATATTTGCACGTATTTTTGGGCTAGCCCCTTCTGTAATCGAAGCGAAATCGAACGTCCCTTCTGTAAAACGGTCACGTCGTTCACACCGCAACCCTGTAAAATCACGCGGCTATACTGCCGGAATGAATAAAGCATATTATGGTGATTTCGCGTCATCGCCCGGTTCTGCTGATTATGAATTGGCAAATGTATTGCCGAAGGTTCGAAATAAGATACGTGCGATGGCACGAAACAGCAGTGCAGGTAAGCGTTATATCCGGTTAATGCGTGACAATGTGGTAGGTGTTGCCGGGTTCAAACTAACCGTGCGTGTGATGAAACATGATGGTGTCTTGGATACTACGTTAAATACGAACGTTGAAAAAGCATTCAAATCATTCATGCGGAAACCAATGGTTGATGGTAAAACATCAGGTAACCAATTTCAGAAACTACTTGTATCTGCTTATTGCAACGACGGTGAAGTATTCGTTGAACGAGTGGAAAACGCTAAATACCCTGACGGGTTCAAATTTAACGTGTTTGAAGGTGACCTACTTGATGAAACATTGAACACAATTAACCCGAACACAGGCAATGAAATTCGACTTGGTGTGGAAATCGATAAGAACGGTGAACACGTTGCGTACCATTTCCTGCATCAACACCCCGGTGATATGTCATGGGTAATGCCGCGAACTAACACACGTTATCGCCGCGTATCTGCATCAAAGATATTACACCTGTATGAGCGCCTTCGCCCCGGTCAAACACGTGGTGAACCACCTGCAAGTTCCGTACCTAATTCCGTCAAAATGATTGATGGATATCGCGAAGCCGAAGTGACAGGACGTAGGGTAAAAGCAAGTGCCATGGGTATTCTTACCGAAAGTGCAATGGCAGATGGTGATACTGATCTTACGGGCATGGCTGATCGCGAAGACACTGTTGACGACACATTTGAAATGGACGTGGAACCCGGCACATTCAAAAAATTACCACGTGGTCTTGATCTTGAAATGTTTGATCCCGGTGGAACAGTTAGTGATTTTAGTGATTTTGAACAACAACTTAAAACCGATGTTTCCATGGGCTTAAACATATCACCTGTGTCTTTGGGGTATGAAACGGCTAAGTTATCCTATTCAACACATCGTGGTATCATTGGTGAAGATCGTGAACACTATAGAAACACGCAGCAATTTTTCATTGAAGGTGGGATGGAAGAAATATTCCTTATGTGGTTGCCATCACACGTGGCATTCAATGTTGATAGTAAAATCTTACCAAGTCGATCTAAAATCATCCTTGAAAGCTTTGGTTTTTCAGGTCGTGGTTGGGATCAAATCGATCCATCAAAAGATGTAAAAGCGGATAATGAAGCAATGGCATCACGGTCTAAATCATTATCACAAGTAGTGAGTAAAGCAGGGCGGTCTTTGGAAGAACATTTACGTGAGATACAACAGGATGAACAACTGCTTAGTGATTATGGTTTGACCCAAGACTTTGGTGGTGCTAGTAATATTGAAACTAAACCTAGTAGTGGTGATGATGATGATGAATAACGAATTGATTAAGCGCGAAGCACCTGTTGCGGATACGTTGGAACATCGTAATTTAGGTATGAGTTTTGAACGCTCAGGCGATGGCGCAGAAGCCACATATATTTTCCCACTGTCGTCAGAAACACCTGTTCCACGCTGGCGCGGTAATGAAATTTTAGTGCACGACAAAAAATCTGTTGATTTGACGTTCCTTAACAGTGGTCGTGCGCCTTTGTTGTATCAACATAATTCATGGTCAGGTCAAATTGGTGTGATCTTGAAAGCATGGTTAGACGCCAAGCGTGTTTATGTTGAAGTTAAATTTAGCCGTCGCCCGGAGGCTCAGGCGGTCAAAATGGATGTCGATGACGACATCATGCGGAATGTTTCGATTGGATATAATGTGTCCAAAGTCGAACATACGGAACGTGACGATGATCTACCAAGTGAATATCGCGTTACGCAATGGAAACCGATGGAAGCCTCTATCGTGTCGATACCTGCTGATGAAACAGTCGGTGTGGGTCGAGCAAACCAACTAAATATGGAGGGCATCATGCCTAACACAAATCCCGTAACCCCTGCTGCTACTCCACAAAATGGTGGCGCACAGGGTCAACGTGCGTCGGGCGGTCTACCGTCAGGCACACCCCCGGCTGATGGTGTCATCGCTGGTAATGTACTGAGCGATGAAGCACGTGCTGCTGAGATTGCAGATCAAATGTCAGAAATCACGGCCCTTGGCCGTTCGCACAATCGCGCTGATGAAGCTGCTGCTTTTATTGAAAAGGCAATGCGTGCAGGGGCGGTTCCGTCACTTGCTGCATACCGTGGTGAATTGCGTATGGCGCTACCCGATGACGTGCCGTTGGTTAACAACGATATTGGTATTTCAAACCAAGAAGCGCGTGAGTTTTCAATTGTTCGCCTAGCACGCACATTTCAAGATGGTGCGCGTAATGAAGATTACGAAGCCGCTGCATTTGAAATGGAAGCTACCGAAGCTGCTGCACGCAATTTCAACGGACAGACAAACGGTGCGCGCTTGCCCGAAGAAATCATGCGTAACTGGTCAACGTTCGGTCAGGACGGTGTTCGTGCGCCAATGGCCACAACTGCACACCCTAACGTGCAAACTGTTGATCACTTGGCAAATCGCTTCATCGATAATTTGCGCAATCAATCGGCAATTCTACGGGCTGGTGTTACGATCCTTCCGGGTCTGGATAGCAATGTGGAAATCCCCGGTGGTGACACAAATTCTGCCGCTGCATGGTTAGCTGCTGAGGGCGATGACGCTGCCGAAACCAACCCGACATTCCGTAAGATCACCCTGTCTGTAAAAGACATCGCTGGTCGTACTGAAATGACACGGCGTATGCTGATGCAATCAACCATTTCCATGGAAATGTATGTGCGTACTCAGTTGTTGACCGCGATTGTGTTGGGTATTGATCTTGCAGGTTTGCAGGGTTCCGGTGCAGCGGGTGTACCAGAAGGTATCAAAAACACTACTGGTATCGGGTCAGCAACGTTTGCTGCCGCACAACCAACACGTGATGAAATCATTGACATGCGTACAGAAGTAGCGGGTAACAACGCGCTTCTTGGTAACCTGCACTTCTTATCCAACTCCAACATGGTTGGTGGTTTCTTGAAAACCAAATTGGATGCTGGTTCTGGTCGTTTCTTGATGGAAAATGACGGTGATCGCTTGATTGGTCACAGCAACATCGAAAGCAACCAAGTTACCGATGGTGACTTATTCTTCGGCAACTGGTCAGATATGCTGATGGGCATGTGGGGTGGTCTTGATTTGGATCGTGATACAAGTATCTTGTTCAAATCAGGCGGCATCATGCTTCGTGCAATTCAGTCGGTTGACTTTGGTGTACAGCGTGTAGGTTCGTTCGTTCTTGGTAACGACGGGGTATAATAACCCTTCTTAAGATTAGGGTCAGCGGTAACCTGCTGACCTTCAAAGCCTGACACGCTAAACTGTTTTAACGCAAATCGACATTGGAGATAAAATCATGTCAGATAATAAGAAAAAAGGTAACATTCGTGCACTAAAATCGTTTCGTGTTGGTGGCGCACCTATTCAGGTAGGTCAGGTGATTTCGAAACGTGAATTCAGCAAAACTGGTGATTGGCAAAACCTATGCCACATGTCACCACCTAAAGCGGAAGAAACCAACGATCCCGTTGGTGACGGTAAACCCAAAACCAAAGGCAAAGGTAAAACCGAAGGCAAACTACCCGGTGGTACCACCTAATGCCAATGGCGTGTCTGGAAACAGATTTAGATGTTATTTTCTCTTCCTCAGAATTTGGGGAAGAGATTTTAGCCGTTCTGAATAACTATACAGACAAACCAATAGCTGGCATTTTTGATGATGAACATATTGACGCACAAAACGGCGAAGGGATAACGGTACTTATTCCTGAAACCACATTTACATGTGCATCATCAAAGCTGCAAGATATTGCTGAGGGGCAAATCCTAACAGTTCGAAATACTGATTATAAAGTTCGCATGTGGAAACATGATGGTTCAGGTGTGACTGTTATATACTTGGAAGACGCATGTTAAAATGGCACACGTAAGAACGCAGATACGCAATCTGGTCAAGAGCGCATTGAAAACTGCCTTCCCTTCCTACAGTATATTTTCATCAAGGAAATATGCGATAAATTCCGATGAATTACCTGTCATTGATATGAAGTTCTTGAATGAAAACTCAGAAACTATATCAATGGATAACCTGCATCAAAACACAGCTTCGTTATATATTCGAACAACAATTGCGGCAGCAAGTGAAAATCTGGACGATGATTTAGATAGTATTTCGGTGCTGCTTGATGCGGCAATGGACGGTGCCGGATTGGACAATATCGTCAAGCATTGGGATTTAGTACAAACTAACTTTACGGATAGTGCAGATGGTGTTAAACCATTAGCAGAAATAGTAATGCGGTACGATATGGTGTACCATACACGTGGCGGCAACAGCGAAGTTGCAATAACATAAGGATTATATCATGAGTACCATTTTCGGTGAAGCAGGTTCGGTTAAATTCGGCGCTGGTGTCGTTGCTGAAATCAAGAACTTTAAACTCAATCAAAGCGCGGCAATGCTTGACGCACATGTTATGGGTTCGGGTGGTTGGGATAAGAAGAAGACAGGGTTAAAAAACTGGTCTGTCGATCTTGAATGCCTGTATGATCCTTCGGACGCCACTGGTCAATTAAGTGTTCGTGTCGGTGATGAAATCGCCGCTGTGGAAATGTACCCAGAAGGTGACACAACAGGTCTTGAATTTTTCAGCGGTGCTGGAATTGTTGAGACAGTTGATTACACGGTAGCGCACGATGGTCTTATTGAATACACAATGAAGATCATGGGTAACGGCGCACTAACACCTGCTGATGTAGCATAATGGGTATTTTATCTAACGCACTTATTGCGCAAGTCGAAAAACAATCTGCAAGTATTGCCACAATTGAACTTGACGGTACCAAGCACCTATTGGGTACATTGCCGTTAACACCTGCTGATTTTGATGCGATCAATACGCATATATCCAAGAAGATGAAAATGCCGTTCTATTTCCAGAACAACGCTAACGACTTTACTGGTCAAATCCGTATGGTGGTTCGCAAGGCACGTGTTGTCACCGATGAAGAAAATAAAACTCTTGGTGACAAAGCGTTTGACGCTACCGATATTCCGCGTCTGGACAGGCTTGGTGTTGAAGTTATATCCGAGATTTTTTTCGCGTTGTTTGGTGAACAAATGAGCGAAGAAGATAGTGACCTTGATGAAGAAGACGGTAGTGATGAAGACGATGGTGACGCCATAAAAAAGAACTAGAAGAAGACCAGCTATTATTTTCTGTATTTGCCGTTGCCGATAGGTTAAACAAAGATGCAAGAGAAGTGTATGGTTGGCCTGTTGACATAATCGACGGTTGGATGGCATATTTCCAAATAGTCAAAGAAGCACAAGATAAAAAATAAGGTGGTTTGTGATGTCTAGGGGTTTACGGTTTAATGTCACAGCTAACGACAGATCACAACGTAGCTTCGGTACGGTTCAGAACAACATCAAAAAAACACAAGCGTTACAGGGTTCGTGGAACAAAGGTCTGAACCAAAATCGCAGGGCAGTACAGCAGTTCGGTTTTCAAATGACTGACTTTGCAGTTCAGATTGCAGGTGGTCAAGATGCTATGCTTGCGTTCACTCAACAGGGCGGTCAGATGCTTCAATTCTTCGGGCCATTCGGCGCTATCATGGCGGCGTTGCTTGCGGTCTTCGGTTCACTATTTATTGCCTTCGATAAGTCAGGCGCGGCGCTATCATCCATCACACCGATACTTGGGGTGTTGCAAGATGATTTCAGTGCGCTTATTGAGAAGATGCAAATCTTCGGTAATTTCATGATCGACATGGCCAATGTGGTCGTAAACAACCTTGACCGGATTATAATTACAGCAGCGGTTGTTGTTGGATTTTTTACGGTTAAATGGGTTGCTGGTTTTCTTGTAGCACGTATAGCTACGATGTCACTTGCCGGGGCAATGGTGTTCTTGAAAGGCGCATTGCTTCGCACAGGGATTGGTATCTTTTTGGTCGGGTTGGGTGAAGTTGCTTTTCAATTTACACGTCTTGTTCGCAAGACAGGTGACTTTGGTTCTGCTATTGCGGTACTCAGTGAAGTTGCTGGTGATTTCTTTGACTTTTGGCGGTTCAAGGTGAATGCTTGGGTTGCCGAAGGTAAGGCGGCGTCTGCTGCTGTTGATGCGGCGTTCACCATTGCAATCGGTAATATCGTGCTGGTGTTCCAAAAGGCCATGAATTTCATGCTTAAGGGGTGGAATGCGTTAATGGATTTGTTACCGGAAGGTGTCAAGAACGCGGTCGGCCTTAGCAAATCAAGTTTTGTCGCGTTCGGTGATAACATTGTGGCCATTGGTAACCGCGCCAAGGACATGGTTCCTATCTGGAAAAATGTTGCTGATAAATGGAACACTGCATCACGTCACACTGGTGCTGGTCTTATAAAATTGCAGGGATTGCTTAAGGATACGAATGATCAGGGTAAACGCATTGATGTTCGTGATTGGTTCAGCGGTGGCGGCAGCGACGGTAAAGGCGGCAAGAGCGGTGTTGCTGATAAACTATCCGAGGATGCAAAACGCATTAAGAAGATATTCGAAGATGTGAGTAAATCAATATCTGGTTCAATAGCTTCGAATTTTAACGCTTTGCGTAAAGGAACTAAGTCGGCAGGGGACGCCATGATGAGCATCTTGGAGAATATCCTAGATAAAATGATCGAAGTGGCTACACAGCCCATATTTGACGCCATTGGTGCAGGTATTGCAGGGGCTATTACGTTTGGGTTGGGTGGCATTGGTAATCCATCTGGTACTGGCACACTTGGTCTGCCTTCATTCATGGGTGGCGGCAGCACTGGTCAAGGATCGCGCACAGGTGGTGTTGACGGTCGCGGTGGTTTCCATGCCATCCTTCACCCTAACGAAAGTGTGATTGATCACAGTAAAGGTGGTGGGTCAGGTGGTGATCAGAATGTTGTTGTAAACATATATGAAAATTCTGCCGATGAAACACGTGTTGACCAATCGCCCGGTCGTATTGATGTATATCTTCGCAAGACCATGACGGAAGTTGTCAACAATGGTGGTATGGATAAAGCTTTGAAATCACGCTTTGGCCTTAAACAACAACCGATGGGGGCATAATCATGGCAACCGCTGTATGGCCCATTGCTGTATCATTCATAGCATCACCGCAATCAGTCAAGGAAAGCGGCCCTGACGCTGTTATACGAACCCCTATGAGCAAAGGCGCGGCAAAGACACGCACGCGGTTCACAGGTGCACCAAAACCTTACAGTGGGCTTACTGACAGCATGTCTATTGCAGATACCGAAGTCATTGCGGATTTTCACGCTGTAACACTTGCTATGGGCGCTCTACCGTTCACCGCCACACACCCGCGCACTGGTGTAACGGAAACATTCCGGTTTCTGTCACCACCTGAATATATTTATGAACAAAATAGCGATGATCTGTATCGGGTCGGTATGTCGTTAGAGGTTATGCCGTAATGCCAAACACCCTTAGCCCTGCTGCAACTCAATCTGTCAATGAACGCTCGACAGGCGAAGTGTGGTTGACATTGATTAAGTTGTCACAAGGTGCGTGGGTTGAACGTTTGGTGAATGACCATTTACCTTTGACACACGGCGGTGACATATACAAAGCTTTTTCATTTGAAATCAACTTGCCTGATGAAGTTGATGACGGTGTACCTGTGTTATCATGGCGTGCGGATAACACCGATAGGCGGTTAGTTTCTGCACTCAGACAGGTCACAGGTAAGGTCACCGCAACCGTGTCATGGGTACTGGCTTCACAACCGGATATAATCGAACGTGGCCCAATGGAATTGGAATTGACCGCTGCAAAATACAATATGTTTTCAGTGTCAGGCACATTAGGTGCAGAACCCGTACTTGACAGACAATGTGGTTATAAAACGATGACACCCGGTAGAACCCCCGGTTTATTCTAATGGTTTGGTCGGATCAGTGGATTGGTATTCCTTACTTGGAAGATGGTAGATCACTTGACGGCATAGACTGTCTTGGATTTTTTCTGCGCCTACAAAAAGAACGAATGGATAGGGATTTATTTGATCCATTATGTGACATGCGGTCTGCTGTGCGAAACAGGACGGTTGAAAATGCCAAACTGATTTGGAACAAGATTGACCCATCAGAAGCAACCGAAGGCGACGGTGTATTATTTAATGTTGCTGGTAGGGCTTTGCATATCGGTTATTGTCTTGACCGTCGTTTTATGCTTCATTGTGAAAAAGAACCGGGTTCAGTTATCGAGAACTGGAAATCATCAATCTGGTTGCCACGCCTTGAAGGGGTTTACAGGTATGTTGATTGAAACAGTATCATTTGAACACCCTTTTGGTTCCCCACCTAATGCTATTGAAATTGGTGCAGGGGCGACCGTAACGGACATCATCAGAAATCATAACCTGCCACCTGAACAATTAATGCATTATCAGGTTGTCATTTCTGTTGGTGCTGCCAGTGCAATTGTTCCTATGAGTAAGTGGCACCTTGTGCGACCAAAAGCAGGTGCGTTTGTTACAATTTCACAACCTGTCCATGGCCCTTTAATCGGCCCGATTTTTTCCGCTATCATTGCGGCAGCGGCACCTGCAATCGCAACCGCTATTGGTTTTACTGGTTTTGCTGCCACCATTGCAACTGCTGTAATCAGTGTTGTTGGTGCACTTTTGATTAGTGCGCTAATCCCACCACCAAAACCACCGTCACGCGCGTTACAATCAGAAGATGGCACTAATTTTACCATCACCGGGTCATCTAATGCTGAAAGGCGGTATGGTGTTTTCCCAATCTTGATTGGTCGCCATTTGCTCTACCCGCCAAAATCAGCACGCGGTTATACACAAATGGACGGACAAGATGTAATCTACCATGGTCGATATACGTTTGGTTATGGCCCTATATCGCTTGAAACATTGAAAATAGGCACAACTGATATCACTGCATTTGAGGGTGTTGAAATTGAGTTCAGGAATGTTGATGAAGACCTGACCATTGCAAATATCCCTGAAATTGAAGACATGGTGGTTGGTTGGCGTGACTGGTCGGAACCTATGGTTTTGTACCCTGATAATATCACACAAGATGGTTACAATATCTTATTGAATTATCAAGATATCATTTTTCGCGAAACACGAAACGATACAACATTTGCCAGTGTGGATATCCGGTTCCCACGTGGGTTGCTTTATTACAGTGGTGGCAGCAAGACACAAACAACCGCTGCTTTTGAATACTATTATCGTCTTGCCGGGACATCTGGTGATGATACTAACCTTGGTGTAATGACACCCGGTGACGAAGTTGTTGTGGAATACCAAACAGTGTGTACAAGTGTAGGGCGTGATGGCCCTGTTGTTTGCACACGATATGCGTTACCACCTGCACCACTGGAAGTCGGCGTGTTTGATGATGTTGGCAGTGTAGAGCCACACCCCGGTGATAGTTGGGTGTTCGCAGGTACAAAACACTTTACAAATATTGTCACATCTGGATTGCAATACACGCACGAAATCCAATTCCCGACCAATGGTAAATATGAAGTAATGGTACGCAGGGTTACCGAAGATGATGATGTCAGAAATGATGGCGCGGCGGTCGGTAATCAATATGTAACTGAAAGTTATTTTTCGGTATTGCGCTCTTTTAAAGAAGGTTCATTACCTAACGATCCTGATATGTCAGAAGTTGCTATTCGTATTAAAGCCAGTGATCAACTAAACGGTGTAGTTCAAACACTGAACGCTGTTGCACAACAACTGGTGCCCAAGTGGGATGGTGCTGCGTGGGGTGATCCAGAACCCAACAGGCACCCTGCTTGGGCGTTTGCGCGAATACTACAAGGCCCGATGAACCAGCAACCGCTTGCTGATAACAAGATATTATTGGACGATCTTTTAGATTGGGCCACTGAGGAACCCCATTGGACGTGTGACGGGGTGTTTGATCAGGTTATTACAATACGCGATGCACTTGATGCTATTGCGGCGTCAGGGCGTGCGTCACGCGGTTTCCGTGATCTTAAGCATACAATTATCCGTGATGGTGGTGCCGGGCCTATTGTGGGCCACCTGACACCGCATAACAGTTACAACTTTGATGGGGAAATTGTATTTCCTAAAGCAATCCATGGTTTTAAGGTACAAGTTATATCTGAACAACGCAATTGGCAAACCGATGAATACGTTGTTTATGCTGACGGGTATGACGAAACCAATGCGACAGAATTTGAAACACTTCCGTTACCAATGGTGGTCTTAAGTGCAAGCGATATTGATCAATCAAACGGTTGGCGGTTGGGTAGATATCATTTGGCACAAGCCATTCACCGCCCTGAGCGTATTTCAGTAAATGTCGATCTGGAACACATGCCTTGGTCAAAAGGTGATAAAATACGTGTCGTGCATGATGTGTCGTTGATGGGCTTGGATAGTTCATTAATCAAAAACGTATCGTATGATATCGGTGAAGACGAAACAACCGTGATATTCACTGATCGCATCAATGTTGATGCTGGCACTTATACGTTTTATATTCGTGACACGGCAACAGGTGACGAAAGCAGTTTTTCAACAAGTATTGACGCAGACGGTGATACGGTTGTGGTGCCGGGGCAAATCCTTGTTTATGAAGGTGACTTGGTTCAGGTTGTCGAAATGGGTACTGTTGCGTTTGAGGGTTTGATAGCCAATATAAACCACTTGGGTGATCTTCAAGCATCTATAGAACTGGTACCAGCAGCATCAATTATTCTGCAAGCTGACCAAGGTGTGATACCGCCATATGTACCCAGTGTTTCCAATATAAGGGCGCATGATCAACTTGAACCACCAATTGTGTTCAGGGTTTTTTCCGGCGAGCAAGCCGCGCTTGTTGAAGAAGGTGCAGTTGACCGTGCACGCATTGGTGTTGAGGCAGAACCGAACTTCGAAGAAGGTGCTGTACCTGATCATTTTCAACTTCGTTGGAAGCCGTCATTTAGTGAGGTATGGGAAGTCGGCCCAATGCTGAATATTAGATCAGTTATATATTCGAACGTGGTGAACCAAAAGATAAGCTACAATGTCGACATACGTGTTGTCACCAACTCAGGTATCGCCAGCCCATGGGTGAATGCTGGTTCCGTATATTCTACGGTGACAGATCGTGTACCCGGTATTGTCAGGGATTTTGAAGTGCAAGTGGCGGCTGGTCAATCATTCTTCACATGGGCTGATGCCGGATCAGACATAAGCCATTATCGCATGCGGTTTTCATCAGATGTCAGCCCTGTGTGGTCATCTTCAATCGATGTAAATAATAATATCACCGCCTCACATTTGACGGTTCCGGCACGCAACGGTACATATTTAATCAAAGCAATTTCACAATTAGGTGTTGAAAGCGCTGATGCTGTATTGGTAACTGTAAATTCAGCAGATGTCGCCGCGTTTCAAGTTGTTGAAACTGTTAATTGTGACCCTGATTTCACAGGTACATATGACACTGGCATCACTCTTGATACTGGTACAGACACATTATCATTTTTACCACCTGACGCGGAAACGCTAGAAGGCATATACACTTCCGATACAGTCCTTGATCTTGGTGCGGTGTATGAAACACGCCTTAAAGCCGACGCAACAGTCGAAGGTGTGGTTGCAGGTAATGACCTGTTTGAAATAGTAAATTTGTTTGATGAATTGAATTTATTCGATAAGGCGGCAACCGATTGGTCGGCACGAATACAAATTGCATTTACATCAGATGATCCATTGGTAAGCCCTGTATGGTCTGCATGGGAAAACCTGTCAATCGGTGAATACATTGCGCGTGCGTTTAAAACACGCATTATATTGACGGTGGGGGACGCAACACTAACCGTTAAGTTAACTGCATTATCACTATCCGCTGATGTACCAAAACGAATAGAGGAAGACCTTGATGTTACAGCGCCTATTGGTGGCGTGACAGTATCATTTACAGATGAATTTAGATCAGTACCTTCATTGCTGATAGACGGTCAGGGATTGCCAAGTGGATTTACAACCACTAGAACTGTCACAGCAACAGGTTTCACCATAGAGTTTTTTGATAGTGGTGCCTCTTCAATTGCTGCCACTTTTGACTGGCATGCTATCGGGTTTGGTAAGAAAATATAAGGATTTAATATGAGCCAATACACACGCGAAAATCCGATAACTGCACCATGGTCAGGTACCGAAGCTGCTGGTGATATCAATGCCATATTAGATGCGATGCTATCAGGTAATTCAGGTGCATCTAGGCCACCTGACGCGGCATTGGGTTGTTTATGGGTAAAGTCCACAGTCGATCCTGATATCTGGGAAGTTATGATCTACAACGGTACTGACGCCGATATAAAAATGGGTGAGTTTGATATCACAACTGATATTTTTACTGCTGTTGGTAGTTCAGATTTAGTTGATGACGCAACACCTGAACTTGGTGGTAATCTTGACACCAATAACCACATGATTATTGAAAGCCAAGGTGCTAATGTTACAGCAGCATCAAGCATATCCTTTGATGGCACTGGTAATTTTTATATCATTGATGGTGACACAAACATCACAGGAATTGCTAATATTGGCGGCGCTGTGGCTATTGAAGTATATTTCACAGGTGCGCCGTTATTATCACACCATGCAACAAATTTCAGGTTGCCCAATGACGAAGACATACAAGTTCGCGCCGGGGATAGGGGGTGGATACGTCAGATCGCAACAGGTCAGTATCGTTTGTCATTTTTTCAACGCGGTGATGGCACAGCGTTAGCGGGTGCACCAGCGTTTAACCATATTATCACCAAATCAGTAACCCCGCTTGATGCTGAAATGACGTTCACAGAATTTAATAATACAAAATATGTAGATTATCAGTTTGTATTCAGGAATTTCTATGGGTCATTAAACGGCACACAATTGCAAATGCGTACAAGTTCCACAGGTGGCGCACCATATGACAGCGCTGTGAATGATTATCTAAAGACGAACCTCTTGACTGGGCAAAACGAAATGACACTCACTGCTGCCATTGGTAATATGGTGAATAAGGGTTTTTCAGGCACGGTTAATCTATACGACCCTGCCGGGGCTAATTTTACACTTGTGGATTTAGTCGGTACAATCTTCGATCCTTCTGGTAGGATACAAATTGAACAAGGCGCTGGTGTGCGCGTATCAAATGATGCGGTTAATGCGGTATGGTTCTCTTTGTCAAGCATTGGCACTTTAACATCCGGTGAAGTATCTATGTATGGCAGGTTAAGACAGTAATGCAATAAAACAAAGGATGAATGAAAATGGCTGATTTAAACCTTGGGTTATCGAAAGAAATAATCAGATTTGCAAAACAACAGGGTCTTTTACGAAACGAACTTGCCTGTGTTCTTGCGACGGCGTATTGGGAAACCGGAAGAACGATGCGACCAGTTGTCGAAGCATATTGGTTATCGGAAACTTGGCGCAAAAACAATCTGCGTTATTACCCGTGGCACGGTCGTGGGTTGGTACAGCTAACGTGGGAACAAAACTATCATAAAATGGGAATGCGACTTGGTGTGGATTTCCTGACAAACCCTGATGATGTGCTGTTACCTGAAAATACTGTTCAAATCTTGGTAATCGGTATGGCAGAAGGGCTGTTCACAGGTAAAAAACTCAGTGATTATTTCTCATTGGATAAGTCTGATTACGTGGGTTCGCGACGTATTGTAAACGGCACAGATAAAGCACAGGCGATTGCTGAACTCTGCCGTGAATACGAAACAGCACTGGTCGCTGTTAACTATGGTGTTGAAAAAGCAGCGCCGATTGTCAATGAACGCAGGGATGGTACACAACCCCGTACAAGTATGGTGCAATCATCAACAGGTAATATGACAATCACAGCAGCTATTGCGACCGCTGCTAACCTGTCAGATCAGGCCAAAGGTATTGTAGGGTCATTCACTGAAAGCTTTGGTGTATCACCACAGTTTGCACTGGCAAGTGTTGCATTAGGGTGTTTGGCATATGTGTTTCGTGAGCGCATCAAAAAATGGACACAAGGGGATCGTTAATCATGCTGAACTTACTAGGTATCGGTAAAAGCTACACCATGTTGATTTATGTGACACTTGCAATAGCGATTTTTTCCGCTGGTGTGGTTGTAATTCGCAAAGATGCACGTGATGACGTGGTTACGGAAATCGATGCAGCGGGTAAAGCTGCCACGGTTGAAAACATAAAAGAGGATAGGAAAAGCGATGACAAAATTGATAATCTCACTCCTGATGATCTGGTTGACTTCGGGTGTAAGTGGTTGCATTTTGACGACCCAGACTATTGCGGTTGAAAAAGAAGCCAAGTTTTGCGATGTGGAAGAACGACGTAGGTTCAGTAAACTTGAACTTGAATGGCGTGCAGCTAACGCACCTACCAATCTAAAAAAAGACTTCAAGACGAATAAAACAGGCGAACGAGAATGTAGTTGGTGACTATCTTAAGTTGTGCTAACAACTAACCTAAAGACAGGTACCCATTACGCAAGAAAGTTAATACCATGTTATTTAATAACGAAAGCGACCTTATAGATACGGTTCGAAGTTTCTCAGGGGGCGCTGGCGTTACCATTATAGGTGCAGCGTTAGGGCGTATTATGTGGCATATAGGCGAAGTCAGAAAACAGAACCGCAAGTTTTTTAGCATTGAATTATTGTGGGAAATCCCAATTGCGTTGGGTATGGGTTTCTTTGGCGAAGCTGCCGCAAACTGGATGGGCGCAAATGATCACGTGCAGATAGGTGTTATCATAATGCTCAGTTACTTAGGGCCGCGTGGGGTTGAAGCATTTTTCACAAGATGGCTATCCAAGAAATAAGAAAATAGGTTGTTGTTGATCTAAAGTCAGATATTGTTATAAGTATTTTATCATATCTAACAGTCAAGGAACATAACCTATGAGTACTTTATCAACAGCGGCCCGTAATGCGGCCTGTGACGCAGTAAACGCCCTGCTTGACGGTGGTGGATACATTGAATTCCAAGATGTCAGTAACGCAGAAATTGCAAAACTTCCGTTCTCAGCAACGGCGTTTGGTGCTGCTGTAGCTGGTGTGGCCACGGCTAACGCGATCACGTCCGATGTGACAACACAGGCCGGGACAATCACGCAAGCATTTTACAAAAGTGTAGCAGATGCCGTAATCGTCACCGTAACCGTTGGTCTGGTTGGTTCCGGTGCCGATATTGAATTAACAGGTTTGACATATGCGTTGAATGAGGAATTGAAAATAAACTCAGCAACACGTACACAACCCGCATAAGGCATAACCCATGGGAACGCCGTCCTTTGTCCCCTTTGGTGCGCCAACGGAAAGTACAACTGGTGATGCAACCGTTGCGTTGCATGCCAGCTTTGCTGCTGGTGACACGGCGTATGTCATCATTGAAACAAACCCTTTAAATAGCGAACCAGAGAACGTAGGTAGTGACGGTTTTGAACTTATAGGGCATATAATTAGCGCAGGTGTTACAGCTAAAGATACCCGCCTTTCACTATTTGAAAAACAAGATATTAGCGCGTCTGAAAGCGCCCCTACATTTGGGTGCGCTGGCACAGAAGATCACTTTCATGCAGTATCTTTTGGCTGGTCGCCTTCAACAAGTGGCAACATAGTCAGCGTTGCAGATTTCACCACTGCAACTTCTGGTACCATAGCGCCTTATGTTTCTTTTTCTACTGTCACAACAACCGAAGTCGCACAAATGTGTATGCACTTATTTACTGGTGGTGATAATAAAGCGGCGACAGCGTGGACAGATAGTGATCTTGCTAGTTTAACCACAGGACTTGACCTAAGCAGCGCTGGTAATGACAGTATGCTTGGTGTCGCATATGGACAGCGCACCGCGATAGGTACGGTTGGGCCTAACGCTTCTGTAAGTGTAACTGGTACCCACCAACTTTGCTCTATGACGCTGACATTGATAGATGCACCCCCTGCCAGTTCCGGTGGTGAAGGTGACGCAGCAACTACTGCTTCTGATCAAACCGATGACGCAACAGGTGTACGTGTTAGGTCAGGTGATGCTGACACGATGGTAACACCCCAAACAGATGATCTGGCTGGTTCACGTGCCGGGGTGGGTAACGCTGCTGACACGTCCACCAGCCAGATTGATAACGCTGTGGGTGTGGCAACAGGACACGGCGATGCTGCTGATGTAGTTGCTGCACAAACCAGTGCTGCCACGGGTAAGCGTATTGCGTCAGGTGATGCCACTGATGTATCTGCCGCACAGATCGATATTGTGACAGGTTCACGTATTGGTTCAGGTAACGCTGCTGACACATCTGCAAGTCAGATCGATAATGCGGTAGGTACGGCCACAGGGCAGGGTGATGCAACTGATACGGTTGCTGCACAATTAGACAGTGTGGCAGGTTCGCGTGTTGGATTGGGTAATGCATCTGACACGTCCACCAGCCAGATTGATGACGCCACAGATGCAGATGGGCCGGGTGTCGGGTCAGGTGTTGCAGACACTATGGTTACACCCCAAACCGATAGCGCCATAGGTGAACGTATTGGCTCAGGTAATGCTGCTGACACATCTGCCGTGCAGTTAGACAGTGTGACAGGCTCACGTATTGGTTCAGGCAACGCTGCTGACACATCTGCAAGCCAGATCGATAATGCCGTGGGTGTCGCTACTGGTGAAGGTGACGCAGCAGATACGGTCACAGCACAGACCAGTGCTGCCACGGGTTCACGTGTCGGGGTGGGTAATATTACCATGGTCACTTCTGCACAAACAGACACCGCTACAGTTGAAACATTGTCAAAAAGACGTGTATCTATTGCGAAGAAAAGCAGGAATTTTGGGCGCATTGTGGCCAAACAGAAAATAAACAGTGTATTAGGTAATCAACATCGTGGTAGGGTTTTTGAAATATAGCAAACAGGGACGGGGCGACAAGGCTTCGATAATAAAATGTCAATGAACTTTTCAATCAAAAGCGGTGACACATCACCGTCAATTGCTTATGTACCTATTCTACAAGCCGATCAAATATTGACCGGGGCAACGGTTGTGTTTTCAGCGGTGGGTGATAACGGATTGCTAACTATTGATAAACAAGCTGCAAGTATTGCAATGATTGATGTTGATGGTGAAGGCACGATGGAAGAGGGTTTCAAATACGACTGGAAAACAGCGGACACCCTTACGATGGGTTTGCTCAAAAAAGGTGAATTTCAAGTGACGTTCGCAGATGGTTCAATTGAGACATTTCCGAATGTCGGTTATATCGATTTGACCATGACAGAAGAACTGGCTTAATCAGTTTACCCACGATGTCAACTTCTTGGCTTCTTCAATATAATACAACCAATTCACATCATCCCATGAAAAATCTTTGATGTCATTGACCACTTTAACTGTCCAACCTTTTTCGACACCAATGGGGCGTTCCCTGTCCGGGTTCCGCGCTAATGGTGGCATGATCTTGGTCAGTGTACAGCCTTTTGTTGACACGTAGTAGCGACAGGTTTTTTGCACAGGTTCTTTCCGGCCATCCAACCACCACATTTCCAATCGCGATGTCTTTGGTACTTTGACTGACAATAGGAAATCAAATGGGTCTTTATGTCGCATGATAAAATCTGCGATATCTACGTTGTTTACAAGTTTAGCTTCGGCGGCTTTCGGTACCACCAGCATTGAATGGTCTTTATGCCACAGGCATTCACGTGTGTATGGGTCTTCGGCGGGTGTGACATGACAATATGCACCAATGCGTTTGTTGCCCTTACCGTCCGGTTTTACAGCAATATAACTATTTACGTCACGTATATGCATTGCGTCATAATTGGTGTATTCCAATTCAAGCGCTGTGTGATCTTCCCATTCTTTACATATTTTATCAAACGCCGCTCTATTGTTTTTTGGAACAAGACAGGTGATACCATCTGTGTTCACTTGAACCATTTTAGCACCTGTGGACATAGCCCATTCTGCTAACATACATATCATCAGTTGGCCATTGATGGTTATCGACATCATATATTTTGTATCATAGAACGGACTGTAAGCGTTGCCGCTATCGCCATATACTCCATTCATTGCTAGTTTCAACATTGCACCTTCGGCGGTTTTTTTACCGACAGCAAGTCGTTGATCAAATAATTGTTTATTGATGTCACAGAATTTTTCCGAAAGGTGCTTAGGGTAAAACCTATTTGATATAGCAAGTGATGGGTAATAGCTGGCAACATCAACGTCAACAAGATCGTATTCATCATCAGGGTAAACACTTGTAAGATGCAACGACCCATGCATGCCCCCAACACCAAAAACAAAATCAATTCCACCAGCGGTACACATCATGTCATCAAACACCCCTTTAGTTTCCACGATGACTGCCGCGTTGATGCGATCCAGAATTGCCTTGAACTGTGGTAATCTAAAATGCACCTTTGGTGACACAACATCACCTAGCGCAATCATTGGGTGAAGTGTTTGCCTTGGTACCCGTTTACCATTCACACGTTGGCGACAAGTACCGGGTGCATCTTGTTCAATGATATACTCAAAGAACTTTTTGCCAATCTTAGGTTCGTTAAAATTAATTACGTCACCAAGATCAGGATATTTTAATTGCATTTCATCACGAAACTTTATTTGTTCCAGTGAATGATGATAGAATTTCAATGTTTCTGATACATCATGGCACATATACCTGATCAATACGTCCATTTCTTCGAACGTGAGCGCCTTGTGGGGGTCGTAGGGCAGATCAACGACATTATCTGACCGCATGTTTATTTCAAGCTTCTTAAGGCTAGTGGGTTTAGCCCCAAATGGATCATGATGCCATATCTTCATTAGGTCACATTGGTGAACCAAACGTTTGTTTGCCCATATCATTTGAGGGAAGCGATCTTTACTGTTAAATATTTTCTGTGCTTCAACATAACCATCATATGCAGTGAAGCTATTTTGTATTTTAAAGGTGGCAATAAGATTATGAATAACCACATAATCAAATGCTTCATTGTTGTATCCGAACAGGCGATAATTACCGTCGCGCAACCAATATAAGAACGCTACTAATAGCGCTGATTGATTACGACGATCTGATATTTCAAATATCCATCTGGTTTGTGACGCAACATGAACAAAGCAAACACAAAAGCAATTCATGTATGTTTCGATATCATATACGAAATCACGGTTGTAATTTACGTGCGGTATTTGATCAAACTGGTGGGTCATTATGACCAGTTCGCCCGACGACGATTGATTATATCAGCGTGTCGTTTTTCGGCGGGTGTTGCTTTAGGTGTAACGTGTTTGTTTTTTGATATTTTATCCTTACGGATTGCAACTTTATATTGCTTGTAAAGTGATTTGTTAGCCATGATTTTTTCCGATTGTTTGGGTGCGTCCGGTAAGAAATGCGGGGCAAAAATACCGGACGCTCTATTGATAAAGTTTAGAGGCCCACCAATAGATGGAACCCTATTAACATTTAGCCGCTTGGCATACCACCATTATTATTTTGACCACCAGCGTTGTTGTTTTGAGGCCCATTAAGAATTTCAGTATGCGGTGCCACATTACCATGGGATGCAGTCGAATTGCCCGGTTGCCCCGCAGGTATTCCAGCACCCATTTGCTGCTGTTGTCCACCCTGTACATTGGGATCGTACCCTTGCTGATTGGTGGCGGCAGGGTTCCCAGAAGGGTTTCCCATTGGTTGCTGTTGCTGCATAGGCTGTTGCTGCATAGGCTGTTGTTGCTGTTGCTGTTGCTGCATAGGCTGTTGCTGCATAGGCTGTTGTTGCTGTTGCTGTTGCTGCATAGGCTGTTGTTGCTGTTGCTGCATTGGCTGTTGTTGCTGCATTGGCTGTTGCCCATCACGATTAGCGAAAGCACTTGATGCTTTGATGCCGCTGACAATTGGGTCACCAACCTGTGTCAGTTTTACTGCGTTTGGATACAGGATAATCCCGGCGTTATGGTCAGTGCGACCGTTGACCTGTGCTGCAAACATAACGTCCACATAATCGCCACGTTTGATTTCATTACGTGGAATATCATTGTGGTATTGATCACAAGCGCCAAATTCAAATTGCGATTTAAACTTAAAGATATAGCAACCGCGCGTGTATTCGCTTGGTTCTTTAGGTTTACCTGTTGCTTTGTCAAAACCGGGTATGTCGCCATCTTCAATCTTCCATGAAAAATCGCGTGCACTCAGGCCCGTATTGATTTGCGCCATGATCATTTGGTTCTGACCATAACCAGCAGCAGCAAATTGCCACAACTGATCGACAATTGGTTGCGATTGTTGTTTTGGTACTGCTATAGCAAAATAATATTCCCGTTCTTCCGGTGGAATATCGTTGCCATCATAATCTTTGGTGCCTTTGGTGTTCATGTCACCGCTAAAATAGCGACCATGCCCTGTAAATAAACCTTTGAGGTTATCCATTATGTTTGTCCTTTCTTGAACAGTTTCGTATAGTAATCCGGTGCACGTTTCACCAGCTTTGGGGGTATCCGTGGGCGACTGGTATGTCGCGCAATGAATTTCTCAGCTTGTTTCTTATTTTTAGATCGCCTGACAATTTCAGCAGGTGTTGCTAATTTTGGTGAAGCGTAAGGATCAACACCTGTCAGCGCTTTTATTACATCAGCAGATGCAGTGAAAACCTTGCGGCCATATTGATCTTCAAACCCATATCCCGGTATGTGTTCTGATCGTTTCATGCGGCTCTTGGCTTCTGTTTCAAGTGCAGATGCTGCTGCGTCCATCATAGCCTTGGCTTTCTTATAGAAATCCAATTTATGCGCGATCATTTCCGGTGGCATATCAACCATGCTATCACCAGAAATAACATCATAGTTACGATAATTTGTGCGATCCAGTGCGTCACATTTATGTGCTGCCTGACAATGCATACAATGTACGCCGGGTGTGGCCTTACATGACACATCTTGTGCTGCATGGGCGCGTCCCTCAATCCATGCTACAAATTCCATAAGTGCGTTGGGTGTCAGTTCCCACGTTCGATAAATACCTTCCGGGTGTGAAGCACGTGGTTGATAAATGCCGATAATAATCTTGTCAATAATCACACCATGGTGATTTAACATTTTCAACAGTGCAGCAGCATATATTGCAACCTGAGTATTTCGATATGGTTCAACAATTTTATAACCATATTTTAAGTCATCGGCAATTAATGTAGTGTTGTTAACTACTGCATATGCGTCAGGTGTGCCTTCAATCATAGGGTTTAAATAAACTTTACGTTCCGCTTCGATTGAACCGCCATGTGCGCGTAGATGATCAATATATTTTTGAACATCATGCACCATTTGGACATCCACAAGCCAACCGTTTTCATGTGACGCATCAATTAAATCATCGGTTTTTTCTGCTTGCCCTGTTAATACCATTTCTGCAACCCAAGCGGCACATGTACCTTCGCGTGCCGGGTCATTTGGTTCTTGTTCTGGCAGTTCAAGAGCGAACCGTGCAGAACGTAAACACTCTGTCCAACGGTGCGATGCTGATGGTCTACATGGAATAATCATAATCTAGAACCCTTGTTCGTAAAACCGGGTACCATATGATACCCGGTTATTTATATACATGCTGATTTATTCAGGTTGGATTGCCAACAGTTCAGCGTATAATGCAGCACGCAATGTTTCATTTGCTTCGGTTGCTGCACTTGGGTCTTTGACAGGAACACCAGCACGTTCAAGTGCCGCTGTCCACGAACCGTCATCCTGTGACAAGCTACCATCACCGAACATACGCATCACCTTAGCTTCCATCACTTCTTGTGTGACAGGTGGTGTCGCTGCGTTTCCGGCTGGCATACCACCAGCAGGGGCCGCACCTGTTGGCATACCGCCGCCTGTATCCGCACGTTGTTCGTTGGTGGGTGTGACAGGGTTGCCATCAGTACCATTACCTGCTGCTTTATGGGCAGCAATGGCAGCTTTAGCTGCGTCAGCAGAACCTTTGCGTACTTTCCACGCACCTTTGTCTGTCATTTGTTTTGTGCTTGCGTGGATTGTTTCATCCCAACGCATGCCATGACAGTCAAGAACCTCATCACCAACAGGTGGTTCAGGTGTACGTTCCACTGTAGTTGTTGGTTCAGATACAGCAGGTGTTGTCGCAACAGGTGCAGTGGTAGCAGGTGTTGTCGCCCGACCTTCCATTGTATCCAGTAGCGCACGTGCTTCTGATGCGTCAGTTGTTTCAAAAGTAATTTTCATGTTGTGTTTCCCTTTCTAGGGTTTGGTTAAAATCTAACGCAAGCGAGCGTTAATAGGGTGTGGGTATTAAATTTCAACGATTGCGTCTTCATCCCACCATTTTTCAGTCATTCGACCGTCACCAGCCAAATATCGAATAAGATATTGGTTGTTACAGTTAGTGTAGCAACCTTGCCCAATAATAATGCCGTTTTCTTCACTGCCAGTGATGATCACAGCTTGTTTTAGTTCAAATCTAAACTTGGGGTTCATAGTGTTTTCCTTTTTTCCGTTTGGTTAATTTAATGTTTGACATGTTAGCATATGCCCATATAGAACATTAGTTGTCAACTATAAAAAGACCATCCAATGTTTATACTCAGGCAAGATCAAGCTGATTTAAAAACTGACCTGTATGCGTCGTGGGATGGTGGTAGTAAGTCGACAATATGTGTTGCACCAACTGGTGCGGGTAAGACGGTTATTATGTCATCAATCGCTGTGGACATCAATGAAATTTGTTGTGCAATGGCACATCGTCAAGAACTTGGTCAGCAAATAAGCATGGCGATGGCCACAATGGGTTTATATCATAATATTATTGCACCCATGAAAACCATCAACACTATAATTGCGATGCATATTCGTGATTTCGGCAAGTCGTTCTATGATCCACGCGCAAAGCTGACGGTTGCTGGTGTCAACACGCTTAACGCACGGAAGGATGAACTGGTACAATGGGCCAACACCGTTCGTTATTGGATGGGCGATGAATGTCACCATTTCCTAGAAGAAAACCAATGGGGTCGTGCAGTTGCTATGTTTTCGAACGCACGTGGTGTAGGGTTTACCGCAACACCAATACGTTGTGACAGGAAATCATTAGAGTTGGGCAACGGTGGCGTCTTTACTGATTTGGTCGAAGGTTGGGATATGCGTATGTTAATCAACGCCAATCACTTAGCTGACTATCGAATATTTGGGCCACCACAATCAATCAACCGTGATGACATAAAAATATCGGCAGCAACAAAAGAATTTACCCATAAATCTACTGTCGATATTGTCAAAAAATCATCTATAACAGGGGACATTGTTGATCATTACTTAAGGTTGGCAGAAGGTAAACGGGGCATCACATTCACCGTTGACGTTGAAAGTGCAATACGCACAGCAGAAGCGTACAATGAAGCAGGGGTGCCAGCGGCAGCAGTGTCAGCAAAAACACCTGATACTGTACGCAATGAAACTATTCGTAAATTCCAGAATGGGTCGTTGTTGCAATTGGTAAACGTTGATTTATTTGGGGAAGGCTTTGATGTCCCTGCTGTTGAAGTTGTCAGCATGGCACGACCTACCCAATCGTTTGGTTTATATGCACAGCAGTTTGGTCGCGCATTGCGCACAGCAGATGGTAAAACACACGGTATCATTATTGATCACGTTGGTAATGTGAAACAACACAACCTGCCGGATCGCCCCATGAACTGGACACTGACACCACAATATACGTCGCGTGGCGCATCAACACGTGATCCTGATATTATGCCAATTACAACATGCACCAAATGCTTTGAAGCGTTTGAAGCGGTTACTGCAAAATGCCCGTATTGCGGTTATTGTCAAGAACCCGAAAGCAGATCAGAACCTAAGTTTATCGATGGTGATTTAATTGAATTTTCACCTGAGTTGTTAGCGCTCTTACGTGCCGACATTGAAAAGATTGATCGTGATTTTGATTACGATACGATGCTGCCAAATTCAATTAAAGGTACACCGGGGCAAAAAAGTGTTGTTCGCGCCCATGGTAATAATCAATTGGCACAGGCTAGTTTGCGTGAAAGCATTGCGATGTGGGCAGGTTTTAAACGCCATCAAGGTCAATCCGATAGTGAAATTTATAGACGGTTCTGGCATACGTTCGGGATCGATATAATGAGCGCACAGGGCTTAAAAGCCAAAGAAGCAACAGCCCTGACAACCAAGGTGACAGAAGGATATCAGGCATGAAATATGTAATATTTGTAATAATGTATTTATTGATAGGTATTGGCTTTACTGCTGAATATAAATGGCCAAATGAAAACATAGTACAGAAAAAACATGTCACTGTGATTTCATGGCCTGTTGGTTTGGGTGTAGTGCTTGGGGGTGCGATGAACAACATGATAGGTGCACGCAAATGAGCAAACATAATTTAAGCCATCATTGGCGAACCGTATTAACTAAAATGTCAGAGTTCCCAAGCGGCATTGATAAGAAAACACTATGTGAAATACTAGGTGATGATGACCGTAGGCGAATGACAAACGGTGTCCTGAACCAAATGTTTTTCAGCGATCACGAATATTACACAAATGGGCCAGCGGGTTCTAATATAATTAAAATTACCGATGAAGGTTTGGAAGCAATCAATGAAACGTAAATCAGGAAAATATACACGCTGCAAGAACTGTAAAGAGCTTGTTTTAGATGCTGATAACTGTGCGAATTGTGCAGCTAACAATGAGAATAGGCGACCAGTAAGAAACGGCAAACGCGGTATACCGACGTTGGATATTCAAGAAGGAAATGATGACCGATGAATAACGACCTGCACAATTGGATGGCACGTAATAGTATCTACGGTAATGCCGCAACAGAACTTCTTTCAATACTTGATCCTATGTTTGGTGTCACTTTGTTACCATCGGGATCAAATTCCGAAGCGGCAGTTCAGGCCGAATGTCGCGCAATTGCGCCACGCTATGGTGGGTCACTTTGGCGCAACAACAACGGTGCAGCACAGGTCATTGAAGATGATGGGCAAACACGCTTCATTCGATTTGGTCTTGGCAATGATAGTACAAAATTAAACAAGGTGTGGAAATCAAGTGATGCAATCGGTATAACCAAAGTGTATTCAGAGTACGTGGGGCAACCTTTCGGTGTATTTACAGCAGTAGAATTTAAAGAACCGGGGTGGAAAAACCCCCGTACCAAACGCGAACTTGCACAAGCTGCATTTCTCACAACAGTAAGGTCAAAAGGTGGCATTGGCATCTTTGCTCAATCCACAGCAGATTATGAAGGAATATTCAAATGAGAATGCAAGCAGAAACGCGACGTGCTATGATTGTTTCGGCAATTGTACGCATGGCTGTAGATAAAGGATTGGCAGGGGTAACCCATGGTGGTGTTGTCAAGTATTGTGTCATTCGGACATCAAAATCATCACTGCGTAAATACTTCCCAACACAAAAAGATTTGTGGGAAGCAGCACATGATTATGACCCTGTAGGATTTAAAGAACAAGCGATTGAACTTGGTCTTATTTCAGGGGTGGGTGATGCAAAATAATATGCCCAATCAGTTCATGAATTGGACTGATTTTAATCCACTTACTGGTGAAAAAGGTAAATTTCCCTGCCTTACGACAGGTAAGATTGTTGACCCCCATGATCCAAACAACTGGACGACATATGATAACGCCGCACAATGTGGTAATGTCGCATTTGTAATTACTGAAAACGACCCTTATTTTTTTCTGGACTTGGATAAGTGTCGCGATGATCAAGGCAACTGGTCTGCTGCTGCACAATCGATATATCTGAGTTTTGCCGGGGCGATGGGTGAGATATCCACATCTGGAAAAGGTTTGCACATCCTTGGTAAATGTAACAAACACATGTTGCAAGATCGCCGTAACAAATGGGATGGTTGGTTAGAGTTTTATACGACTGGTCGGTTCATTGCTTTCGGTAACACAGGATGGCAACCCATCAATGATGTGAACAACCCAGATGTAGATTGGACACAGCAGCTTCTTCATTTTGTACCGCAACGCCAAGAACTTGGTGAAATAACAGAAGGCGTTGACCCTGCATACACCGGGCCGTCAGATGATGATGAATTGGTTGCTAAAATGCTGGCATCAGTTGGTGGTGCCGGGCAAGCGTTTGGTGGCAAAGCAACTGTGGCACAATTATGGAATGCAGACCCAATACTATGTCAAATTTACCCTGATTATCAGGATCGTCCTGATCACTTTGATCATTCATCTGCCGACGCTGCATTGTTCGCACACTTGGCGTTTTGGACAGGCAAAGACATGCCGCGCATGGACAGGTTGTTTAGAAAATCTGCATTGATGCGTGACAAATATGACAAGCGCGAAGACTACCGTACTAAAACAGTATATGACGCGGCTCGCATGTGTAATCGCGTGTATGATTTTGAGAAGAAGGACAAGAAACCAAAGGCACTGCCAGCGCCGGAAGTATACCTTACCGTTAATGAACAAATAGCCCATTTTGAAGGGTGCGTTTACATTCGTGACTTACATCGTGTGATGGTACCTGACGGTACACTGCTTAAGCCTGAACAGTTCAAATCAACATACGGCGGTCACATCTTTCAGATGAACCCTGACGGGACACAACCTGAAAAAAATGCATTCATTGCGTTCACTGAAAATAGGACACATCGGTTCCCTAAAGTGAATACCGCCATCTTCAATCCCAACCTGCCATCAGGGTTTGTCAATGATAATGAAGTTAACATATATGTTCCGGCTGTGATTGACAGTCGACCGGGAGACATCACACGTTTCACAGCGTTCTTAACTAAACTAATGCCTGAGCAATCAGATAGGGAAATCATACTTGCATGGATGGCGGCGTGTGTGCAGAACCCCGGTAGTAAATTTCAATGGGCACCTGTTCTTCAAGGTACCGAAGGTAACGGTAAAACGTTCTTGATGAACTGTGTGGCACAAGCCATCGGTGAACGACATACGCACCGCCCCAACGCCAAAGAACTAGGTGAAAAATACAATAGCTATGTTGAAACATCGTTGTTTATCATTGTTGAGGAAATCCACATGCAGGGGCGTCGTGAAATGCTAGATGACCTAAAGGATAAGATCACCAACGAATGGCTTGAAATACGCGGCATGGCACAGGATAAACGCATGGCTCGTAATTTCAGCAAATGGGGTTTCTGTACCAACCATATGGATGCGGTATTGAAATCACAGAATGATAGACGCTACGCGATATTTTTTCTGGCACAACAATGCTACGCCGACATTGTACGCGACGGGATGAACGGTGATTATTTCCCTGATCTTTATAATTGGGCAAGAAAAGAAGGTTATGCCGCTGTTACGCATTTTCTAATGAATTACGCGATACCTGAACACTTGAACCCCGCCACCCTTTGCCACCGTGCACCAAACACAACCAGCACAGCCAAGGCCATCACCAAATCAATCGGTATGATTGAGGGTGAAATCATTGAAGCGGCTAACGATGGTACGATAGGTTTCAAAGGTGGTTTTGTGAGTTCATTGATGCTCGACAAACTGATGCGCGATAAAGGCTTTCGTGTTGGTCGGAACAAACGTGTGGATATCATGATTGAACTTGGCTACTCAAAATGCACTGCATGGGTCGATGGTCGTTTTCCAAAGGCCATAGTCGAAGAAGGCTCTAAACGGCCTGTAATCTACGTTAAAAACGATCTGACGTTAGAAAACGACGTAGTCAAACAGTATTATGAGGCACAAGGATATATGTCTCAGGGTTTTGGTATGCCATCGGGGTAAGCCATTAGCAACCCAAGCAATCACGCTTGGGTATATTGAAGGGAAATAACATGTCAAAAGAAACTACAATGCCGGGTTTTAACCCATCGGGTTCTGAGGTTGTCGCAGAGACAAAGCGGATAACCGAAGAACTTATGGAATACATTCGCAATAATGTACCAGACAACCGCTGCCGCTCTATTGCTCTTATAAATATTGAACAAGGTGCAATGTGGGCCGTTAAAGCGAACTTTACTTAAGACAAAGAAAGACCCGGCTGGTATTTTGGTAATTCCGGGAAGAAATATCCTAAATTGCGCCGGGTCTTCTAACGAACAGGTTCTAAGTGTTCATCTGTTTTATATCTGTCAGGTTGTGCGCGGTCAAGTACAAACCCCGACATAAAATATATCATATATGCCACCGCGCGTTTTTCGAACCGGGGTGCGTGATCGAATTAAATACCCGTTCGGGCATTGACCTGTTTCCGCTAAAAACTGGTTCAAACGATCATAGCGTTTTAACTCAGCTTCGCGTGAATTTGGCGGGTATATTTTATCAGCTATATTGCGGTATCTAAAACCGTCAGGAACGGGTTCGAAACTTGCATTTATGCTAAGATCATATGATGCACAACCTGCTAAAGTTGCTAATACTACCATGGTTAATTTATGCTTCATTACCCTGTTCCTTCCGGTTCTGCCATTTTCAAATCGAATATCATAAACAATTTATTTACAGCTTCGTGGCGTTTCTTTTCAGCGGCTTCTTTTTCGTCCACAGATGCAGACGGTGATACGATTACTGCCAGTGCTTCCAACATATCTTGTGTTGATTGCTTATCAATATCTGTTAGTTGGATAGACCACATTCCCATCACAATGGTCATAAATGATAAACCTGACGCACCTGTTTTATGAGTGAACTCTTCACATGCTGCTAACATGCACACGTTGGCATAGTCCCGTACAGCAGCAGCGCCGTCACTCTTGCTTGATCGAATTTCCATTGGCATTATGATACCCTTTCTTCTTTGATTTTACCGCGCCCGTAAAACTCTTGTATCCTCAATACATGGGGCATTTTGCGATCTTTGTAGAGGCATTTTTTACCGTCCATCAGTTTATATATGACTTCCGCTGGTTCTTTGCGAATATCCACACCATCAATGAAGTTTCGCATTAATCGATAATAACCTTCGGTGCCATTTTTACTGTAATAACCAATATCAACCATGGCTTCATTGACACCCTCTTGCTGATCGGTGGTTAGCTTTGACCATGGTCGATCTAAAGGAAAACCATATACTTTCATCAGTTTGAAAATCAACGCTTGTGTTAATACAGGGTTTGTCATATGTTCCTCTTGTAAGATAATTTCTGTTTGGTAACTGACCGGGGGCTTTTAGCCTTCGGTTTTTTTATGCGCCTCATTCCCCACATCAATAAGCTTTTGTGCACGGCGCACAATTACATCAACATCATCACCATAAGTTGTTATAGGTCGCGCACCATTATGAGGGAAACAAAGCGCGTGGTATTTGTGACCACCTGTGCCTGACACCAACTGATAGACGTGTATAATGTCGTTGGTTTTTTCTGCTGGTTTTGCGGCTGGTAGCCCCATCGGTAATCTTTGTGGTTTTCCTGTAGGTAATGTCATTCTGATCCCCAAATAAGAGTTATCATGGCCACACCACATAGTGCAAGACCACCCCCAATACCATACCTAGCTAGGTCGTGCATTTCGTCACTGTCGATAAGCAATATAGACAGAATGGGTGGCCCTACGCCAACAATAAGGGCAGCGGTTATCAGGATTTTGAACGTCGTCATTTTATTGTCCTTTAATGTTTCAATTTTAAAGCTAGTATGAAGTTACACCCCCAATAAGGCCGTGTAGAACTTCCCCGTCTTCTTGGGGGAATTGCGACACCCTTCCTATCATACTCAATTCACACCGCTCTTTAGGTATTAACCCCAAAGCATCGTTGACGCCTTTAACTGCGTCAGCTTCGTTATCGTACACATTACCCCAAAATTCCAAACGCGGCTTACTAAGGCGAATTAACCAAGAATACTTCTTACTTGTTGGTTCACCCTTTTGATGCGGCACCTGTTCAGCTTGATGTGGTATCTGCCTAGCTTGATGTGATGCTTCTATTGTTATTCTTCTTGCAGCGGCCAAACCAGCTTCAAAACCCATTTCATAGTCATCATCGTTTGGTTTGAACTTGATATATGCGTCCTCAATTTTATCGTAACCATCCAACAATGTCGCAATTATCATTTGATCCCTTGTTTTTTCCATTTTATTGGTCACATTGCTGGTCATAGGTTGGCCATCTTTAGGGTCTAAATCCATGTAATCACTCATTTTATTGTCCTTCCGTATTATGTTATGTCGCCGTTTTCGATTGCATCTGCAATCATTCGCAAATTCCCAACAACTAAAGTTGCATCGACTTCATCACCCAACTGCCCAACATCAATAACTTCATCCACAATCACATTGGATAGAGCATTTGTAATGACAAACATGAATTGTTCGGTGTTACTTACAAGCTTGTCGGCCATTTCGCCGCGCAGCATTGAAGCATCAAAATAATAATCACTCATTTTATTGTCCTTTGTTATCTAAGATTAATTGCATTGCCAGTTCAGGGGTATCATCAATAGCCTCAACCCACTTTTTAACCGCATGATTATAGATTGAAGCGCGGCATTTTCCGGTTGGTAATCTTGCCAGCGATAATGACGTTTTGCCAAACCCCGGTGTATTCAATAATTGCGTTACCTTGCAATCACCTGCCATGGGTACCGAATGATATGATTTTTCATTGGTTTTTTCCGGCGACCTGCCTGACGGCAAACCCTGTGGTTTTCCTGATGGTAGTGGCATTATTTGCTACCCCCTCTTGGTTCCCATTTGCTACCCCATGTGCGATACACAAGGCTCAATCCTTCTTGACGGTACTGGAAGCGTTCAAGCCACACCCAACAGTCATTGCTGTCTACTTTACACGGTAATATTGCAAAACCTGTGTGCCAGTCGCTATCGTTACCACCCCAACGCATCACATACCCAACGCTTCGCGATATAATTCAAGAATGGCTTCTTCTTCCGATACCTCACCGGGGTCTTTCTTGCGCATGGCAATTATGTTGCGCATAATTTTAGTGTCATATCCGCGTGATTTTGCCTCAGCCATTACTTCTTTTTGCTGGTCAGCAATGTCCTTTTTTTCCGCTTCTAATCGCTCAAAACGTTCAATGAATGATCTTAGTTCATCAGCAGCTACGCGATATGATCCGGGTGATGAATTTCCTGATGGTAATGGCATTATGTTTCCTTTTCTGGGTGGTTTTTCTCATTACAAGCTATGCAAGCGCCACCATCGCAATCATTATGCATATTTTCAGTATGCTCTTGGTGGACAAATTTCGTTCGCCACCCTTCTTTTGATCTGTCTAGTGCAATACCTAATGCCACTTCTGCACCAGATAATTTATGAGGTAGAATATCAATACATTTTTTCAACATCTTTGCCATAAATTCCCACTCAGATCGTTCGGCACTATCACACCATTCAGATAATCCTATTATTATTTCCTGTTTGTCCCTGTTTAGGTAAGGGCGTAGGGCGGTGATGATACGGGCGGGTATGGTGTGGGTTTGGTCACAATCTTCTGCAAAGATAGCCCTCATAATTTCAGTACTATCCATTCCAATAGCGCCTTGGATAATTTCCACAAGTTCATCTTCGTTGGGCAGTGGGGCGCGGGTGTTCCATGCGGTGACTTGTTTTATGTCATCGGCAGGAATTGCCATAGAAGATAAAATGCATCCTCCTTGGGATTGTTGGGCGTGCGCCCACATGTTTGATTTGGTTAGAGATAAACACTCTCTGCAAAACGGACACGGCACCAACTCACTTGCTTTTGTTGTCTCTGTCATTTCGCGGGCTTGATCGAAACGATCTTCGAATTGTTCTAAAGCCGCCTCCAACTCAGCTACCCGTGCGGCTTCGTCACGCCAACGTTCTTCCCAATACCTTTCAGCACCACCACGACCCAGCCTGTCGCAATGTGCTTCCAACTCTGCAATGCGGTCTGCCAATGCAGCTATAAGAGTGCCATATTTAACATGACGAGTTTCGTAGCATTGAATTACAGCACGTTTGACCGCTTCTGGGGTTATATCTATACTCACGGTGTTTCCTTTTTTATGTAAGCGGCTTTTAACTCCGCCAACTCTTTTTTGTCACTTGCAATTTTCCGTTCAAGATCGCGAATTTGTGAACCGTCTTGACTGTAAAAAAGAAGTTTGCAGCGACGATCTATCCGCCACATTACACGGCCAATTTTTACGTCTTCATGATACTCTTCATAGAGATGACCCATCACTTCACCTCTATAGCTGATTTAACTGCTACTTCGTATGGCACAACAACCCAAGCATCATCATCCTCTAGATGTGCCGCTTCTGCATCTTCGCGGCGATGGTATCTTGTGGCTAAAGCCCTATCTGATGTCCACTTTGGTAAACCATTTTGCCACGCTCTCCAGTGCTTCCCACCACCATCACCGATAACCCAACCCTGATTAAGCGGTTGTGCTTGTCCAGCAATGTGACCCTTGTGGTGGGCTGACCTCAACCACTTCCAAAAATGGTGATGAAACTTTTTATCTAGGCCCTCTAATAAATGTTCTATGGCTTTACGGGGTGTCCAACTTTGAGGTATCAAAGTTGGAC
>Ga0209345_10000978_pt1 | contig 36527 bp, 42 predicted proteins | sample Cruoilmetagenom7_FD_187294 | JGI IMG/M metagenome (GOLD analysis project Ga0209345, IMG submission 187294) | Oil polluted marine microbial communities from Coal Oil Point, Santa Barbara, California, USA - Sample 7 (SPAdes) (version 2) | ecosystem: Environmental > Aquatic > Marine > Oil seeps ...
TTTCTTGTCTTGGTGGATATATGGGTATCCTTGGGGATAATGAGGTTGCTGTATCTACAACTAACCGTAATTTTGTTGGTCGTATGGGTTCTAGAAGTTCAAAAGTTTATCTTGCAAATTCAGCAGTAGCCGCAATTTCAGCTATTACTGGTTACATAACAGACCCAAGATAACAAAAAACTAATTAAAACCACTAAAAACTCATTATATTTAGATATAATTGTGAACAAAAAATGCAAATGATGCATAATATAAAAAAAGGCTTAATATGAAAAAACTACTACTAGTTCCTGCACTATTACTAAGTGTATCAGCTATGGCAAGTGACTATAACTACGAAATTTCTCCAGTTATCGGTTATAACATTGCAGAGGGAAATCTTAATCTTAAAAATGAATCAATTGTTGGTCTTGAAGCTCAATATAATGGTTTTGATTGTTTAATAAAACCAGAATTATCAATTTTACACTCAGGTGGGGTAAAAAGTGAAGACGTTCTTCCTACTAACACTACTAATATCACTCGTTTTGGATTAAATGGTGTGTATGAATTAGATAATTTCGATACTGTTGTTCCTTTTGTTAAAGCTGGTCTTGGTTATGAAACCTTAAGCAGAGAAATTGCAGAAAACACTGATGGTGCTTTTATTGATGCTGGTGCTGGAGCAAAAATACCTTTAACAGAGAGTATCGCTCTTAAACTTGAAGCTTTGTACATGCTAAAATACAACAAACATACAACAGATGATAAATGGGGAGATAGTAATTTAGCTCTTCTTGCTGGTTTAAACTTTGCTTTTGGACCAAAAGCACAACCAAAAGCTCCAGTTGATGGTGATGATGACAATGATGGTGTTCTTAATTCTATTGATAACTGTTTAACTACACCTCCTGGTGTATCAGTTGACTCTCGTGGTTGTACAGTAGATGGTGATGACGATAAAGATGGTGTTCTTAACTCTTTTGATAAGTGTCCAAATACAGAAGCTGGTGCTAAAACTGATGAAGTTGGTTGTAAAATAGCTGAAGTAGAAGTAGTAAACTTACGTGTTAACTTTAAATTTGACTCTCTTGATATCCAAGATACTCCAGAATCTCAAATTCAAGAATTTTCTGATTTTATGAATAAAAACACTAACTATACTGCAAAAATCATTGGTCATACAGATTCTAAAGGTTCAGAGGTATATAACCAAGCACTTTCTCAAAAAAGAGCAGATGCAGTAAAAGATATGGTAGTTAACCAAGGTGTATCAGCTGATAGACTTACAACTGATGGGAAAGGTGAAACTTCACCAACAGCTACTAATGATACTAAAGAGGGTCGTGCCCAAAATAGAAGAATAGAAGCAGAAATAACTAAAAACTAAATGTTTTCTATACCTTGCATAATCTTTGCAGGTGGTAAAAGTAGTCGAATGGGAGAAGACAAAGCTCTTCTTCCTTTTGGCGAATCTCCTACATTAACTCAATTTCAACTCCAAAAACTCCAAAAAATTTTCAAAAATGTTTATATCTCATGTAAAAACAAAGATAAGTTTGAATCTTTAGATGCAAACTTTATAGAAGATGTTCAAAGTAATAATATTTTTGCACCAACAACAGGATTTATAGCTATTTTTGAAAAGTTAAAAGAAGATTGTTTTTTTGCGATTAGTGTAGATACTCCCTTTATCTCTGAAAATGAAGTAAAAAAAATCATAGAAAATGATAATCCACATGCCGATGCTACAATAGCTAAGTTGGCATGTGGAATTCAACCTATGTGTGGAATATATCATCGTTCACTAGAGAGTAAATTTGTGGAAATGCTAAAAGAAAATAATCACAAGCTTGGATTTTTACTTAAAACCTCAAATACAACCTTTGTTAACTTTGAAGATGAAAAACCTTTTTTAAATCTAAATAACCCTCACGAATATAAGAGAGCACTAACACTTGTTTAATACCCATTTGCTATAATATAAAAAATATTATAAAGAGAACTTAATGAATTTAACTCATCTAGATGAAAATCAAAGACCTAAAATGGTTGATGTTAGTGATAAAAATCAAACTACAAGAGTAGCAGTTGCAAGTGGAATAATAGAGATGAGCCAAGATGCTTATGATGCTATTGTTAGCGAGAAAACAAAAAAAGGGCCTGTTCTACAAACTGCAGTTATTGCAGCTATAATGGGAGTTAAAAAAACAAGTGACTTAATCCCTATGTGCCATCCACTAAACCTTAGCGGAATTAATTGTGATGTTGAAGAGCTAGCAGAGTTACCAGGCTTTAAACTTATAGTAACTGCAAAACTTACAGGTCAAACTGGAGTGGAGATGGAAGCATTAACTGGAACTAGTATTGGACTTTTAACAATATATGATATGGTTAAAGCAATTGATAAAGGTATGATAATACGAAATGTTCAATTAGAAAAAAAATCGGGAGGAAAGAGTGGAGATTATAAACGATAGCGAAAAAAAGCTAGAGCTTGAGTATCCATGCTCTTGGTCTTATAAACTTATAGGTCATGAGAAAGAAGCAATTCAAAAAGCTATTCATGATGTTATCCTTGAGAGAGAACATAACTTAAAACACTCCAATAATAGTAAAACAGGTAAATATGTAAGTATGAATCTTGATTTGATTATACAAAATGAGGATGAAAGAAATTTTATATATGAAGCCCTAAAAGCTCATCAAAATATCAAAATGGTATTATAACTTTAACAGTAAAAATAAGGATAAAACATGGAATTAGATAAACTTCAAAGAGATTTAAAGGTCTCTTATAACACTAAACTAGACTCTATCCAAGATAGGGTTTCAGATGTTGTTAAGCATATAGCCGATGAATGGAACATAGATGCTAATAGACTTACTGTTCATGAGATAAAGACTTTAAGCAGTACAATTTTAGATATTGAAACGCAAACTCTTCATGATGAAGTAGAGTCTCTTTTAGCTCAAAAAGAACAAATTGAGAGAAAACTAGAAAGAAAGTCTCAATCTCTTCAAGAAGCTAAATATCAAATATTTGATGCAATGGAAGCACAATTAAGCTCAGATGACGAAGAAGCACTTTCTAAACTACATCAAGTAAAACTTCAAACAATAGATCTTTTTGACCTTTTAAGTGAGATTGTTGAGTCAGCAATAATTACAGCCCTTGAAAAAGATAAAGACTCTGAAATAGAAGATTCTATTCATGAGGTTATAAAAGATATCACTTATGAAGCTATAAAAGAAGGATCTTTAAATACTATTAGAATAAGAAAAATATTATCTACTATTCTTCAAGCTACTATAGAAATAGCAGAAGCTTCTCCAGTTAAAGCAAATGATATTTTAGCTCCTACACTAAAAGGTATGAGAAGTGGTCTAATTCACGCTATAACACGCTTTAAACAAAGACTAATATTTATTCCAATAGAAGCTAAACATATACTAATTGAAGACTATGATACGATTATAGAGGATTTAAATCAAACAGACTCTCTCTTCTCACAAGTTGTTCAAACTCAGGCAAATGAAAGTTCACAACAAATTAAAGACACACTTATGAGTATAAATAAAGATATGAGATACGACCTTGACGAATTACTTAGAATATCAAAAGAAACTGCTGATGTCATGAGAGATAGATTTTCTTTGATTGCTAGAAAAGCCGCAATTAAAGCGGACTCTGCATTAAAGTCCCCAACAGCTGTTGAAGCAAAAAGAATGGGTAAGCAAGCGTTAGGAATAGCAAAAACTGCTTTAGATTCAGCTCTTAAATCAGCTAAAGATGCAATGGATAATAAAGCTTAAATATATGTAAAAACACTACACATCTATTATAAAGATATTAAATATATCTCATTTTTTTGATATCTAATATTGTTTATGCTAAGATTACATAAATTTAGGAGATACAATGAAAAAAACAATAGTAATGAGTATAGCAGCTTTAGTGACTGCTTTTGTGATGAGTGGCTGTACAATGGTAAAAATGGGTGTAGCATATGTTGGCTTCCCATCAGAAGCACAAGAAGCTTATGCGGAGATGATGGCTCAGTTATCTGAAACAGGTGATCCTGCTCAAGCAATGATGAAAGAGTGGCAGATTACTGATCCTGAATTAACTGAAGAAGATATCTTTGATGAAATGAAAGATCTTGCTGGTGAATATAACATGAGATATGTTGGTGAGAAAAACATGTTTAACCTTCTAGATGTTGAAAGAGAAGCTTTTGAAAAAGATGGAATACCTAAATCAGAGCAAATAGTACATGCTAGAATTGGTGAATTTTGTTCATTAATTATTGCTAAGAAAATGTTTAACCATTCACGTTACTACGGTGGATTTATGCCATGTCGTGTTGTATATGTTGAGTATGGTGATGGTAGAAGATATCTAATCTCTATGGATATGACTCTTGCGATCTTCGGTGGAACTGACAAAAAACCAATTAGCCCAGAGCTTTTAGAAGATATGATAAATGTTAAAAAAGCTATGGAAGAGATTCCTATGAAAGCAGCTGGTTATGAAGACCAAGCAGAAGCTGATAAAGCAATGGCTGCTGCCAAGAAATAATAAACTCTTTAATTCCCATCATCTCTGATGGGAATTTTTATTTATAAACTTTGATTTTACTTGTTGAACATGTCAGCATAAAGTGCTGTTGCCCAACTATAAATAGAATCTGCATTTACTCTTCCATCTTTTTTCCAATTTTCGCTACTACTAGTTGAAGCAAAACTAAATGTTGTATCTATTTTATTATAAGCATATTGAGTATAAATATATATTGCTTTCTCAGGTGCAATAGATACAGCAGAAAAACAAGTTGTTGTTGGCGGTTGCCATTTTATTTCTTTAGTTTTATTTATCTTCTGAGCAATCAATTTAGCTACATGATGACCCTCTGAGTTTGATGTATTACCTGATTTAGAAAAGCCCATAGGTCTTGAATCACCAGTAACAAATATATTCTTTTCGCCATTTACTTCATAAGTTAAAGGATTTATATCACCTTCTAACATATTCATGGCATCTTTGGCTATTCCAACTCTTTCTAAAATCTTTGCCCCTCTAACATGAGGATAAAAAGCTGCTTCTTCAAAACTAATTTCATCAAATTCTGTCTCAACTATTTTATTATCTAGGTCGATATTTTTTATAACAGTATTAGGCATGTATTCAATATAATCACTATAAAGCTCATCAAAAGCAGATTGAAAACCTTCTTTTTTTATAGTAATAGCATTATTTTCATCTAGTAATATAACTTTAGCTTTTAGCTTTTTTTGTTTGAAATAATCTGCAATAACACAAGCTCTTTCATATGGTCCAGGAAGACATCTATAGTTTCCACTTGGAACTGTTAGAATAAAGTTACCACCTTTAAAGTTTTGAACCTTATTTCTTATACTAATATGCTCTGAGCCTGGTATAAAACCAGCTGGATATTCTTGTCTAAGTCTTGTTTCAAATGCAATGTCTGTTGTCCAGCGTGAATAATCATAGTCAATTCCAGGTGCAAAAACTAGATAGTCAAAATCTATATTACCATCACTAGTCTCTAAAATACGATTTTCTCTATCTAAACCTATTGCAGTGGCATGGAAAAATGTATATTCATTTTCTCTAGCCGCCTGAAGATAATCATGAGTTAAATACTCTAATTCAATCTTATCAACTAGCCATAGATTACTTAGAGGACATGATATAAACTGTTGTCTCTGTTCAACCAAAATAACATCTGCATTTGGAGCAAATATTTTTGTATATTTTGCGATTGAAAGTCCTGACCAACCACCACCTACAACAACTACTCTAGGATTCTTAGAATCAGCAATTGGCGCTTTATAATTAGTTGATTGGGTGTCGTTAGTGGATTTTATATTTGGTTGCGGTTCATTAGAATTAGAACATCCTGCTATAGCTGTTGAAGCAACAGCTAAGCCAGAAAGTTGTAAAGCTTCTCTTCTTGATATGGCCATTAGTATGCCCTCTCTTTAAAGTTTATTTATTACTCTGTAACTTCGTTAACTACACTTATCATAAGTTTTTGAGCATCTTCTAATACTTTTACTGATGGTTTATCTGTAATATCTAAAGAGCTTAACCAGTTATATACTGAAGGATATGCCATTTGAATTGTTTTAGAACCTTTTTCTTTATACATGTAGAATGTACAAGGAGCATATGCACCAGCTTCTGGATGAGTTTTAGCTACTTCAAAAATAACTGGTAGTTTACAAATAGAATATGCATCAAAAAAGTCATACTTTTTATATCCAGCTTCTTTAAAGTCATCACCTAGCTTATTAAAACCTGCAATTACAAATCCAACAGTTTCAAGTGAACTTTCTAGTTCCTCTTGAATACCCTCAAGCTCGTCTTCAATCGCATCATCACCACTTTCTTCAAGTTCCATTTCATAAGTAAATCTAGTGATTAATTCACCCTTAGGCTTTAATATTTTATATGAAGTTTTTTCAAAATGACCATTTGGAAGAGCTTTTGCAAGAGTTTCTCTAACAAGTTTACTATACTTAACCATATGCTCATTTTTAGCAGATATACCAGTAACTTTTGCCATGCCATCTATTGATAAAGATGATATAGATATATCATTTGAATCATTGTTCATATATATTGACATACTTAAAGGTGCAAATAATGCAGCATCTGGAGTTATTTTAGCTAACTCTAAAACTAAATCTTTATTATAAAGAGTAAAAAGACGATACATTTTATGGTTTGTTTTTTGAAACTTTCCTTTAAATGCTACATTCATATCATTATGCCCAGATATAAAGAATCCAGCATCTTTGAAAGCTTTTTCTATTGTAGCTCCAGTAATTTTACCATTTGAATTATCAGCTGTGTATATTTGAATATCTTGTGCTGCACTTGCAGTAACCCCTGTTATAAGCAATAATGCTACAACCAAACCTTTTATAATTGACTTCATCTCTTTTCCTTTTTTTAAATTTAAATCTTCACTATTTATAGAAGATAAATATTATCACCCTTGTGGATAGTACCACCACTAATAACTTTTGCAAAAATACCTCTATCATCTTTAAGCAATTTTGGTAATCGTGCATCTACCTTAGCTAAACTTTCACAAAGTGTACAGTTTTGGCTAATCTCTAATATAAGCTTACCTATTTTAAACCTTGCTCCTGGTTTTAAATGGTATGGATTATAGTCAATTAGTATATTTTCACCTAATGAACTATATGCTGTATTAATACCATGACTAGCAGCTAGTTTATAACTTTCACTCGAAGCTATTAAAACAGATCTTTGTATATTTTTATTATAATATTTATCTTCTATAACACCCTTGTCATCAAGAGCCAAATTAGTTGTATTTATTCTACCATCGTTTGTAGAATAAAATAGTTCTAATATTTTTCCAGTTTCTTCTAATGACATATAGCATAACTCACTTTATTTAAAATCTTCTATATCAACAAAAACAAAGTTTTTTTGATTTTTCTACTTTGTCATCAGGTAGTCTGAATTAAACTGTAATTATTAAATAACTACAATTAGTTCTATACAAAAATCAGCATATAATATGTGATTTTTGCATAGCAAATAAAAAAGAATTTAATAATCTATATTTTAGATTACTCTTCATCCTCATCGTCGTCTTCATCGTCTTCATCTTCATCATCACCGTCATACATCTCTAGCTCTTCATAAGATCTAAAAACATTACCTGGACTCAGAAGATAGTATAAATCTTTATCTCTAAACTCTTCAAGAGTTACATATTTTGTAATATAATCAGGGTCTATCTCTTCATCAATACCCTCAAGAACTCTATCTTTTAAAAGAGTAAAGTACTGTACACACTCATCATCAGCAGTTTGATCTGTAATAAAACCATGACCTGGAACTAAATGGTTCCAATCTCTAGCTTGAATAGCTTTAAGCGCCTCTAGCTGACCAACAACAATACCATCACGATTTGAAGTTACCCTTCCATTCATTACAACATCACCAACAAGAACAACTTTATCTTCTGGAAGATATAAAAACCAATCCTCTTCAGAGTGTGCATAACCAACTTTTACATATTCAAATTCAATACCATGAGCTGAAAACTTTGTTGTTTCATCAAAAGATTTATCAACTGAAGCTAGCTTAGTACCTCTAATTGCATTTTGATAAAGAGCTCTAATCATTCTAGTTTGAGGTGGAATCTCTCTAGTGTTTTCACCTGGTTTACCAGTATGCTCATCATAACCTAAATAGTTTACATTAACAGACTTTGGACCAACTACAATAGCACCTTGTGTCTCTTTATAGTAGTTGTTACCTAACCAATGATCATCATGTTCATGACTTACAATAACTGTTTTAACAGGCATATCAGCAATCTTTTTCATAGCTGCATGAGCTTGCTTAGCGAATATATAAGATGGTCCACTATCCCATGCTATCCAACTATCATTACCTTTAATATAACAACTATTTGACATATCTCCAGCATTCTCTTTAGTTGGCATTTCCATAGCACCAAAGAAACACCATACTCTATCACTAACCTGAACAGGCTTTAAGTTGTAATCCCACTCAGGATTTGTACCTGTGCGAGATCCCTCTTTAAAACCTTCATGATGCCAATCATAAAGAATAAAGTTATCATCCGCATCAAGTTTATGTGGATTTTTAACAGTTGTACTTTTGTTCCCAATAAATGGCATTGCTATAACAAATGCCACTATCGCAAGTAATACAAGTAATTTTTTCATAAGGATCCCTATTTAATTTTTTTCTTACCTGTCTGTTCTTTTCCTTCGTTATCGATTGTAGTAAAAACGATTTTGTCACCTTTTTTACCTTTAAACTTAAACTTAAGAAGTGGATTCTCAGACATAAAACCACTCATAGATACTTCATATACTACAACATCATTAACTTTAGCAACAATATATTTAATATATGATGCTTTAATCCCTTTCTTAATCGCTTCCTCTTTGTCAGCCATTAAGCTTGTAAACATTGCTTTTACTTTAACAATACCACTTTTTTCTTTTGCTTTTATTTTCATTTTACCCATGAATCTTTCCTTTAATATTTATTTTTGTTTATCTTTAGAATTGTAATTATGTGAGGGGTGATTATATCAACCTCCACAACCACCTATAGATACATCTATCTCTTTTGATGCTGTATATAAAGTACCATCTCTACCTTTACCAACTACAGTTACAACAGCAGTTTGTCTCATTTTAATTCTGAAGTCATACTCTATTATTGCACCTTTAGGCACAGAGAATACACAAGATAAACATCTTGGATTAGCATCTTGGAAAAGTGCTATTGACTCTAAGTCTAATGAAGATTTAACAGTAATTGGAATTGAACCACCATTCTCAGCTAGTTTTGGAGCTTTGAATTGTAAGTCATCACTTTTCTTTAGTCCAGCATTACCATATAGTGCTTTGATTCCATCAACTGTCTTCTCTACTTCCCATGCTTCTGGTTTTGTAGCTCTAAAGTCTATCGCCATTAAGTCTGTACCTGGTGCAACGATTGCAGCAAAAGCTGCAAGACCTACACCTAAAAATTTTCTTCTATCCATTTGTTATCCTTTTATTTGATTTAATATTTTAGCTTATTATTGTTATTTTTTCAATTTAGCTATATGAGTTGATAATGATGCAACATCATCCGCAGATAATTTTGCTACCTGACCTTTCATAAGACCTTTCATCGCTCCACCATAAGTACCATCTTTATAACCATTCATCGCTGTATTTAGTTCAGCTTCTGACATATTTTGGATAACCTTTGATTTTCCAAGAGCAACTTTTTCACCAGCTTGACCATGACAGCTTGCACATTTTTTATATAAGGCTGCTCCATCTGCCATTAGTGAAGTAGAACCTATAATAGCGCCTACTATAACTAAAGTTTTTAGTGTTGATTTAATTGTCGTTTTCATTTGAGATCCTTTTGTTTAGATGTTATAAGTTTAACAACTAATTGTGGAGCGATTGTGTAATCTAGTTACTTGAGTTTTCCAAGTACTTTATATTTTTCCCAATAGATGTCTATCGCTTTTTTTAGTTCACTCTCTTTAAGGGTAGTTTTTTTCTTAACACCAAACCTGCTTATAAAAGCTTCAGCCATAACGGTTTCTTTTTTTGATGGATTTTGCATGTAGTTTATCATTGCAGTTTTAACATTATTTTCACTAGAGTATGTAAGTAGATATCTGTAAAAATATTTATCAATGCTAACTGGGATGTTCTTATGACACTTCACACAGTTTGTTTCATACACATTCGCACTTAAGCAACTTGATACAAATAGAAAAATAAGTAAAACTCTTTTTACCATGATACACTCACCTTTGTCCCAATTTTTAGCTCAGAACTAATATCTATTTTAAGGTTATACTCTTTAGCAATAGATGAGACTATATTTAAACCAAGACCAAAACCACCACTAGAGTTATTAAACCTTGCATATCTATCTTGCATCTTTGAGATGTTTTCTTTTGCTATCCCTATACCATTATCCTCAACAATTATTTTTTTAGACTCAAGTGTAATTTTTATGAAACCATCTATATTATTATACTTTATAGCATTCGAGATAAGATTATCTAAGAGTTTTGAGAACTTTGCTTTATCTATTTTTAGTGAGGAGTTTTCTATTATGGTAGCACTAAGACCTACTTTTTTTGCATCGGCTAATGATTTAAAATAATCAATCCTCTCTAAAATAAGATGAGCTATATCTAAATCTTCATCATTAGAGATTATTTTATTTCCAAGTGTTAAGTAGGTTAAGTCTTGATAAATATTTGAGATTGTTTTTGCACCTATATCTATACGATTTATTTTTTTTATTAAGTTTTTATCTAGTGAAGACTTGTCAATCATCTCTATATTTGTAACTATAGTGCTTATGGGAGTATTTAACTCATGTGTAGTATCTTTTATAAAGTTATCTAAAAGTTTTATAGCATCTTTCATAGGTTTTAAAAAGAGTCGCAATAAAATATAACCAATCACTAGCATAAAAATAAAAGCTAAAATTGTAAAGCTTACAATTTTTTTAGTTACATCTTTAATCCACATGCCATCATCTTTCATCTTAACAATAATAAATTGAGCGCCAAGATAATAAGACTCTGGGATGTTTATAAGATGGATAGTATTATTTTTCAGATATAAAATCTTGTTTAAAGTAAGTTCAGTTTTAGAAGTTTGAAAAATTAGTTTTTGATCACTATCAAAGATTGCACTATCAAACTTATCATCTCTTGGGTAGGTTTGAGTTTTGTCAAAATTAATATGTAGATATTTTAAATCTTGGATAAGTTGTTTTGAATACTCTTGCAGAATTACTCTTTTTTCTTGAAGCATCAAACCTTTTTGAGACTCATAATACATAAAAGAAAAAGCCCAGATAATTACAATACTAAGTAAGATATATAGGGTAGAAAATCTTAAAAGTGTTTGTTTTTCACTATGAAGTAAATCTGTACCCAAGCTTCTTGATGCTAACAATTTTTTCCTTTCCTATAATTTTTCTAAGATTTTTGATGTAAGTCCGTAAAGCACTCTCACTAGGAGTTTCCTCATATTGCCAAAGTGTTTCATATATCTTTTCATGCGAGATAATCTCATTTTTATTTTGTAAAAAAAGTTTTAAAAGAGAGGATTCTTTATTATTAATTATATATTCTTTATTATCTACATATAGCTGATTGGTATTTGTGTCGTACTCTATGTTCTTATCTATTTTAATTTTAGAGTCTGTCTCATGAAAATATCCTCTTTTTAAAATATTTTCTATTCTAAAGAGAAGCTCCTTTAGTGCAAAAGGCTTTCTAATATAGTCATCACAACCACTTTCATAACCACATTCAAGTGAATCGATAGAGTTTAGTGATGTTATAAAAATGGCAGGAGTTTTAACTCCATCTTCCCTTTTTTGTTTTAAAAGTTCAAAGCCGTTAAGAAGGGGGACGTTTACATCTAAAAGAAGAATATCAAAGTTTTTTTCATAAATTAGTGAAGAGGCATCTTCTCCATTATAAGCAGTATAGACTTCAAAACTATTACTCTCTAAGAACTCAACAACTGTTTCACTTAGTGTTAAATCATCTTCGAGTAAAAGGATTTTTGCCTTCATATTAATCTTTCTTGTTCTTCTTTAGATTCTCTTCATATTTCTTTTTTTCATCCTTATTCATTAAAGGAATTCTTTGTTCTAATTCTGTTTGGAACTTCTTCTTTTGAGAGTCTTTTACAAAACCAATAATGGCAATGAGTTCTTGTGTACTCATTTCACTAAAGTTTTCTTCTGCATGCACAAAAGAAGATATAAGAAATATTGAAAGAAAGGCAGTAATTATTTTATTCATTTTAGAACTCTTTTATGATTTTATTATCCGATTATACACTAAATTTTATACTATTATTGTGAATTGATTGTGGATGGTAGAAGATGCCATTCATGTTTTTTAGAAAAATCTGTATCGTATATATAAGCAGAAATCTCTTCTAAAGTACTTATATCATAACCAAGTTCTGGCATTAATTCATATTTTTTTATAGACTCTTGCATTATAGAGGTCTCAGCTTTTGGTTTAACAACCCATTTTGACATATATGCTACAAAATCTTTTTTTATTGGAAATGCTCTTAGGTAGTGCTTCTTTATTTCATTAATAGATGGAGCTGAGATACTTTTTACTTCATCGTGGCATGTGATACAGTTTCCATGAAAAAGTAAGGCTCTCATATCTGTAGCACTAAGCGAACTCATAACAAATAGACTTAGATATATATACTTCAAACTATTTTCTTGAATCTTTTATCATCTCGTAAGCTTGATTTATCTCTTGAGTCTTAGCAGTTGCTTCTTTCATATAAGCCTCATCTTTACCTTGTGATTTTATAATGTCTGGATGATATTGTCTTACTAGTTTTCTATATGCTTTTTTAATAACTCCCATGTCGTCATCTTTATTTACACCTAAAAGTTTGTACGCATCTTCTATGTTAGCTTTTGGCTGAACATTTTTCATCATCTTTTCAAACTGATCAAATATAGCGTGGTAAGCTTTAGGGTCAAAATCAAATGCACCAGCTATTGTTTGTAAAACTTCATCTTCTGCTTCACTAACTTCACCATCAATAAAAGCTAATTGGATTAAAAAGCCCATAAACTGCTGTTGCTTAGCTCTATCTCTTCTAACCATATTGCCTAAATCACCAGCAATATTTTCTAAGTTATTAAAGTTGTCTTTGTGTTCTGAAAAAATTTGTTTTAAAATATCTTTTGTTTTCTCTGGCTCTGGAAAGACAGCTGAAATATCATCAAACATTATCCCAACAAGTTGGGCTTCAAGTGCATCGACTTTTCCATCAGCTTTAGCAACCTTAGCAACAAGTGCTACAAACAGACCGAGTTCACTTCTCTCTAACGACTCTTTAGTGATAGTCATGTTTTTAAATGCTTCTTTAGAGTACTCGCTTGTATATGATGAATAACTTTTAAATATGTAGTAAAAAACTGCACCTAAAATTGCAAAAAGTATAATATTGCCCATTTTGTTGAATCCTTGTAAATTTTTGCGAATTATACAATATAAGTGTGAATGGGTATAATTGCATATATGAGAATAATAAAAGAGTTAAATAATGGTGTAAAATATATGCTTTTAGCATCATTCACATTTGCAATAATGGGTGCTTTTGCAAAACTTGCTTCAGGACATATGAGTTCACTAGAAGTTGTTTTTTTTAGAAATGTTGCTGGTGTTATTTTGGTTGGATTTGCAGTCCTTAAGAAACCGATGGTACATGTTGGTGGAAAACCTTGGCTTTTGTTTTTTCGTGGTTTTATGGGTTTTACCGCTTTACTAGCATTTTTTTATAATATTGCACATATTTCACTTGGTGATGCGATGACATTCTCAAAAACCTCCCCAATATTTACAGCTATATTTGCTTGGTTATTTTTGAGTGAAAAATTATCTCCAAAGGCTTGGGCTGCTATCGCCATAGGTTTTGTTGGAATATTACTTATAACACAACCAAGTGGGCTTAGTTTTTCAAAGTATGACTTACTTGGGATTTTTAGTGGAGTTGGAGCTGCTTTAGCATATACCTCTATAAGAGAGTTAAAAAACTATTATGATACTAGAGCGATAGTTCTCTCTTTTATGGGAATTGGAACTGTTGGACCTGTGATTTTATTTATAATATCACCATATTTGCACATGCCAGAACTAGATTTTTTACTCGGTGAATTTGTTATGCCTCAGGGTATAGTTTGGTTCTATGTTATAGGGATGGGAGTCTTAGCAACAATCTCTCAACTTCTTATGACAAAGGCTTATGGAGAGACAAAGGCAGGAATAGTAGGAGCTGTAAGTTACTCAAATATTGTGTTTTCTATCGCAGTAGGTACACTTTTAGGGGACTCACTCCCTGACATGATTACGGCATGTGGGATTTGTTTAATTATTTTTGCAGGGATAATGGTTGCAAGAGCTAAGTAGAGTTTTACTTAAGCTTTGCACTTAGGACAAACACCATTAAAAATTATAGCACTCTCAATTAGGTTGTAATGACTTAAAGATGCAGCTTCATTTAATATCTTTGAAGTATCTAAATCTATATCCATAATATCATTACATTTTGAACATACAACATGTGAATGATCTTCTTTAACTAACTCATAAACAGATTTGGCATGTGGAATTTTAACTTCTTGAATAAATGAATTTTCAAGCATCAGGTTAATGTTCTTATATATAGTAGCAAGTGATATAGAGTTAAACTTTTTTACCATCACTTCATATAAACCCTCCAAGCTAATATGACCATGTTTATATAGTACATCTGCTATAGCTAATCGTTGAGGAGTAGCTTTTAAATTGTGTTGTCTTAAAATATTGGTATAATTGTTCATAATGAAATTATACACTAACTTCTATTAAAGGATAAAAATTATCTTTTAAATTTAAAGAAACTATAATTTATTAAAGGATAATAATTATCCTTTAAGTTTTAAAAGAGTACAATTTTATTATAAATAAACACAGGAGATTAATATGAGACAGTATGAATCATACAAATGTAACAAATGTGGAAATGTAGTTGAAGTACAAAATGTTGGTGGTGGAGAACTTCACTGTTGTGGTGAAGCAATGGAGATGATAACAGCTAATTTAACTTTAGTAAATTTAATGAAATCATTTGCAGGTGAATCACAAGCAAGAAATAAATATGAGTACTTTGCTAAAACTGCTCAAAAAGAGGGTTACAGAGATATTGCTGAACATTTTCAAAGAGCTGCAAACAATGAAAAAGTACATGCTAAACTAGAGTTGGCACTTCATAACAAAATGGCTAACGATTCTGAAGAAGCATGGGGATCAACTGCTGAGAATCTTCAGTATGCAATAGATGGTGAGTCTTATGAAAACACAACTATGTATCCAGACTTTGCAGCAATTGCTAAAGAAGAAGGATATAAAGAAGCAGCAAGACTATTTACTGGAATAGGTAAGATAGAAGTAGAGCATGAAAATATGTTTAAAATGCTTTTAGAAAGACTTGAAGCAGATGCTGAACACGTTAGTGATAATGAAGAAGAAGCTTGGATATGTGAAATATGTGGGCATGTTCATTATGGAAAAAAAGCTCTTAAAAATTGTCCTGTTTGTAAGCATGATGAAAAATATCAGTCAAGACTTAATTCTAAAAAATAATTCTCTTTAATAGCTTCTAGATTTAGAAGCTATTCCCCTCTTATTCGAACTATATTTATTGAATCTTAAAAGCATTATGATATAATCATTTTCTATTTTTACAAAGGTGAATTATGACGCTATTAACAGGTCCATGTGTTATTGAAAGTGAAGAAAATATTCTTAAAATAGCTAAATCACTAGAGCAGTATCATGAAGACAGTTCTATTGATTTTTATTTTAAAGCTAGTTTTGATAAAGCTAACCGTACATCACTAGAGAGCTTTCGTGGTCTTGGGATTGATGAAGGTCTTAGAATTTTACAAAAAGTAAAAGATGATTTTGGATATAAAATTGTCACAGATGTACATGAATCAACTCAGGTAAATCAGGTTGCAGAAGTTGTAGATATGCTTCAAATTCCAGCTTTTTTATGCCGTCAAACAGATTTACTTGTGGCATGTGCAAAGACTGATAAAATTGTAAATATTAAAAAAGGGCAGTTTTTAAGTGGTTCAGCGATGGAGTATCCGGTTCTAAAGATACTTCAAACAAGAGGTTGCAACGAGGCAACTTATGAAAACTCTAAAAAGCATGGTGTATTTTTATGTGAGAGAGGAAACTCTTTTGGATACGGAAATATGGTAGTAGATATGAGAAACCTTGTAACAATGAGAAATTTTGCACCAGTAATATTTGATGCAACTCATTCTGTTCAAATGCCAACAGCAGAGAATGGAAAAACTGGTGGAGATAGCTCAATGGTCCCATACTTAGCAAAAGGTGCTGCCGCAGTTGGAGTTGATGGTTTCTTTATGGAAACACACTTTGACCCAAGTATCGCACTTAGTGATGGACCAAATATGGTAAAACTTGAAGAGCTTGAAACTCTGATAGCAACAATTAAAAAAATACAAAACATATAAAAAAGGAATATAGATGAAGTTAGTTGAAGGTAAATTAAAAGTAGTAAACGGAAAGAAGATAGCGATAGTTAGTACAAGATGGAATCACTTTATTGTTGATAGATTAGTTGAGGGTGCTGAGGATGCATTTAAACGTCATGGTGGAAATGAAGATGAGTTAACTCACGTTTTAATCCCAGGTGCTTTTGAGCTTCCAATGGTAGTTGACCAACTTCTTGCAAGTGGAAAATATGATGCAGTTTGTGCTTTAGGTGCTGTTATCCGTGGTGCAACTCCTCACTTTGATTATGTATCTGCTGAAGCTACAAAAGGTATTGCTACAATGAGTTTAAAATACCAAAAACCAGTTTCATTTGGTCTTTTAACTACTGATACTATCGAGCAAGCAATAGAAAGAGCTGGAACAAAAGCTGGAAACAAAGGTTTTGAAGCAATGACAACTGTTATTGAGATGCTTGACCTTTACGAGACTATATAAGTGGCTACTAGACATCATGCAAGGATGGCTGTTGTAAGCCTTCTTTATGCTTATGACTTAGGTAATGGAAATATTGCTGAACATACTGCGGAGATTTTAGAAGAGAAAAAAATCCGTAACAAACAAAAAGATTTTGCACTTGGACTCTATGAGGGTGTAATGGAAAATCTTGAGGCTTGCGATAAAGCGATAATCGAGCACTTAAAAGAGTGGGATTTTGAGAGACTTGGAAGTATTGAGAGAGCTACTCTTAGACTTGCAACTTACGAGATACTATTTGGAGAACTTGATTCTGCAGTTGTTATAAATGAAGCTGTTGAGATTACAAAATCTTTTGGAACTGAACAGTCTCCAAAATTTATTAACGGTGTTTTAGACGCAATTTCAAAAGATAAACCAGAATAAATAAATGAAAAAAATTGCTTTAGTCTTTTTGCTTTTAACTTCATTTGCTTTTGGTGCAAATCAGTGTATTACTTGTCATAAAGGGATAGAGCATATCAGAGAAGAAACATCTGGTATGATGAAAGCTATCTTAGAAGTGGCTCAAAAAGCTGGGCATAAAGGTAATGACTGTATCGTTTGTCACGGTGGTAATCCAAAACAAAAAAGTAAAAAGTATGCCCATAATGGGACTGTAAAGTATTTTAAAAAGAACAAAGGTCCAAAAGAGTTTTACCCAGCACCGGGAAGCACTTGGATAAACCAAAACACTTGTGGGATGTGTCATCAAGAACAAGTTGATGCTCAAATGAACTCACTTATGATGACAGAGCAGGGGAAAATTCAAGGAGCACTTTGGAGTTTTGGTGGTAAAAATGGTTATAACCATGATGTAGGAAACTATAAAACTAAAAACCCTGATGACCCTCACAAAAGACTTGGAACCCAAAAATATAGAAAATATATGGATAAGTTATCTTTGATGGAGCCCCAAGCTTTTCCAAAAGAGATGAAAGAATTACCACGTGCACCAACAGCAGAAGAGGTTGAAAAGGATCCATCTTTAGCTGTTTATACATATCTTCGTCAAGAGTGTTTAAGATGTCATACTGGTTCAAAAGGTAGGCAAGTAAGAGGTGATTATAGAGGAATTGGTTGTTCATCTTGTCATATCCCTTACTCAAACGAAGGATATTATGAGGGTGGCGATAAGTCAATAAGTAAAAAGAAACGTGGACACCTTCTTGTTCACTCTATACAGTCATCTCGTGATGCAAAAGTAAAAGTTCATGATGTAGAATATTCTGGTATCCCTGTTGAGACATGTTCCACATGCCACAATCGTGGAAAACGTATTGGAGTTTCTTACCAAGGTTTAATGGAGAAAGCTTATAACTCCCCTTATGATGATGAGGGAAATGCACAGCCAAAACTTCACACAAAACGCTATATGCACATGCAAGAAGATATACACTTTCAAAAAGGGATGCTTTGTCAGGATTGTCATACTTCAAATGATATGCATGGAGATGGATTTCTAACTGGAGCGAATGCTGCTGCTGTTGAGATTGAGTGTCAAGATTGTCATGGAACTACTAAAAAGTACCCTTGGGAATTGCCACTTGGATACTCTGATGAATTTAGCACAACTACTCAAGTTGGTGATGCTCGTGGTGTAACTAAGACCATGGCTGAGTATCTTAAAAAAGGTAGTGTAAATAGCCCTCGTGATGGTTATCTTTTAACTGCTCGAGGAAATCCTCTAATCCATGCCGTAAAAGATGGTGATGAGATTATGATGCATTTAGCAAGTGGAAAAGATATTAAACTTACTCCGCTTAAAAAACTAAAAGAGACTGAGAAACTATCTGCTAAAGGGCTTCTTGCCATGGATAGTATAAGCTCACACAATGATAATCTAGAGTGTTACACATGCCATGCCGCATGGGCTCCTCAATGTTATGGTTGCCATGTAAAGATAGACTACTCAAAAGGCAAACAAAATCCAGACTATTTAAAAGCTTCACATGACCATGATATTCATGGAAAAACTGGTGGTATGAAAGATATGAGAAAATATCTAGTAGATGGTGCAGTTACAGAGACTAGAAGTTTTATGAGATTTGAAGATCCAGCCCTTAGTCAAAATGGGGAGGGTAGAATCTCTCCAACAGTTCCTGGGTGTCAAACAACTATCACAGTAATCGGTAAAGATGGAAAGGCACTTTTAAAAAATCATATATATAAAGTTCCACATGCCGAGGGTGCTGGTGAGGAAGGTCAAAATGCCATAGATATGGCACCAATCCAACCACATACAATAAGTAAAGAGGGTAGGAGTTGTGAGTCTTGCCATACTACTCAAAAAGCTATGGGTATGGGTATAACAGGTTCAAAAACAACAAAAGATCCATCTCTTACAACTATTACAGATATTATGACAGCTGATGGGAAAGTTTTACCTACAATTGTTGATGAGCAGATGCCTGCAATCGCCAATCTAAAATATGATTACTCTAAGTTTTTAGATAAAGATGGAAAACAGCTTCAAACTGTTGGGCATCACTTTAGTTTATCTGGGCCTTTAAGTAAGGAACAAAGAGATAAGTTAGATAGAAGCGGAGTTTGTTTTAGCTGTCATCAAGATATTCCAAAAGGAAACTTGGCAATATCTGCTATGGCACATATTGCAGATATGGCTGAGGTAAATATTAACAATAAGATACATAAGGATATTGTAAATAAAACACTCAATATTACTGCTTGGATTCAAATCCTTGGTGGTGCTTTTATGTTGTTTGTTTTATTGTTTGCAACTTATGTGATATTTATTAAGAAAAAACCTATTAACCCTAGAAATGAAGGATGGAAATAGTTATATTATGAAAAGATTAACTAAAGAAGAAGCACTTGATTTAATCAAAAATGCTGACCTTAAAACACTTGGTATTATGGCAAGCCAGAGAAAAAAAGAACTTCATCCAAAAGGTATAACAACTTTTGTAGTTGATAGAAATATCAACTATACAAATATTTGTTGGGTTGATTGTAAGTTTTGTGCCTTTTATAGACATGAAAAAGATGAAGATGCTTATGTGCTAACTTTTGATGAGATTGATGCAAAGATAGATGAACTTTTGGGTATTGGTGGGACACAGATTTTGTTTCAAGGTGGAGTGCATCCTAAGCTAAAAATTGAGTGGTATGAAGATTTAGTTGAGCATATTCATACTAAGTACCCAGAAGTTACTATCCATGGTTTTAGCTCTATTGAGATTGATTTTATAGCTAAGGTTTCTCGTATCAGTGTTGAAGAAGTGCTAGAGCGTTTAAAAGCTAAAGGTTTAGCTTCTATTCCTGGAGCTGGAGCGGAGATACTTTCAGATAAAGTTCGTGATATTATCGCACCTAAAAAGATTGACTCAGATGTTTGGATAGACATTCATAGAAAAGCTCACAAGCTTGATATAAAATCAACTGCAACTATGATGTATGGAACGGTTGAATCTGATGAAGATATAATCGATCACTTTGATATGGTTAGAAATCTTCAAGATGAAACTGGTGGTTTTAGAGCTTTTATTATGTGGAGTTTTCAATCAGATAATACAGAACTTCTTCGTCAGATTCCAGATATGGATAAACCATCATCTAACAGATATTTAAGACTTTTAGCTGTTGCAAGACTTTATCTTGATAATGTGCAAAATATCCAAAGTTCATGGGTAACTCAAGGTCCATATATAGGTCAAATGGCATTAAGATTTGGTGCAAATGACCTTGGTTCAACTATGATGGAAGAGAATGTTGTAAGTTCAGCAGGTGCTGCTTACTCTATGGCAAAAGAAGAAATGGTTCATCTAATCAAAGATATAGGTGAAACACCAGCTGTTAGAAATACAGCTTATAAGACTTTAGAGATTTTTTAATGAAAATATTTTTAACTTTACTAATTTTAGGACAAATAATTATGGCAGCAACTATTGAATATATTGAGACAAATGGATTGAAAATCCCAGTGATTTTTGAGAGTGATAAAAGACTTCCACTTGCAACAATGCAGTTTATTTTTACAAATAGCGGAAGTATTACAGATACTACAAAAGCTGGCTTAGCAAAAATGAGTGCTAGAGTTATGAATGAAGGTACAAAAGAATTAGGTTCAAGTGCTTTTGCAGAAGCTCTTGAATCTAAAGCTATTCATATATCTTCATCAACTGGTACAGAGACTTTTGTGATGGAAGTTGGAGGTTTAAAAGAGAACTTTGATGTTGCTTTGAATTATTTTTCAACTCTTTTAAAAGACCCAAACTTTACTGAGGAAGCTTTAGAAAAAGTAAAAACTACAACTATTGGCTCACTTAGTAGAAAAGAGAATGACTTTGATTATATTGCTTCAAATGAACTAAAATCTATTTTATTTAGTGGAAGTGTTTTAGCAAATCCATCTTCTGGAACTATTGAAAGTGTAAAAAGTATAGACTTAGAGATGATAAAACAGTTTTTAAAATCTAATCTTGTTAGTTCTAAATTAATCATCGCTATTGGTGGAGATGTTGAGATTAAAGATGTCAAAGAAAAAATAATTAAAATAATTAATACTTTGCCAAAAGGTGAAAGCTCTGATGTTGAGAATTATAGAGTTGTAGATGAAAGAGATGATAGCATCTTAAAAAAAGAAACACAACAAGCTTATGTGTATTTTGGCGCTCCTTTTGATATGAGTGTAGATGATGAGGATTATTATAAGGCAAGAGTAGCTACTTTCATCCTTGGTGCAGGTGGTTTTGGCTCTCGTATGATGGAAGAGATAAGAGTTAAGCGTGGACTAGCTTATTCAGCCTACGCAAGAGTGAATGTTAGTAAATCTAGTAGCTACTTTAATGGTTACCTTCAAACAAAACTAGAGTCACAAGAGGAAGCTAAAAAGACCGTAAAAGAGGTAGTTGCAGAGTTTGTAAAATATGGTGTAACAAAAGAAGAATTAGCTCATACTAAAAAGTTTTTACTTGGAAGTGAACCTCTTAGAGTAGAGACAATGGGTCAAAGACTAAACCGTACTTTTATGGAGTTTTACAAAGGTCAAGATTTAGGTCAATCAGCAAAAGAACTAAAAAAGATAGAGAAATTAAAACTAAAAGATTTAAATGCTTTTATAAAAGAGCATAAAGAGATTTTAGATATAAGTTTTGCGATAGTTACTAAGTAAAATATGACAAAATGAAATATTTTTAGAGCAACTATTACAAAATAGATAGTATGTTGTTCTAAGGACTTAATATGAAGCTTTCAAAAGACCAAGAGACAAAGTTTTCTAAACTAGGTATCAGCAGTTGGAGTGAACTTGCTCTTATTATTCCTCACTCTTATGAAGATTTTAGACTTCATGATAAACTTCAAACACATAAAGCACAACTTATAGATGCAACAGTTGAGTCTGTTTTTCGTGCTCCAAATTCAATCCAAATCACTTTTTTTGTACACAATTTTGGACACACTATAACTGGAGTTTTATTTCGTCCAAAGCCTTATATGATGCACCAGTTTAAAGTTGGAGATAGAGATTATTTTTACGGGATGATAGAGTGTAAAGTTGGCAATTGCAGTATAAGTATGCCAAGAAAAGTAACAACAGTTGGTTCAATAATGCCAAAGTATAAATCAAATTTGAGAAATGATGTAATGTTTAGGTTTATTACAAATAACCTAAACTTTGAAAATCTAAAATCTGATGGCTTAAAAGATGAAGTGATTGAAGAAGTATTAAAGTTACATAATCCAACAGATGGACTTCTACAAAACCATGAGTTTAGTGATAAGACTATAAAAGCTTTAAAATATATAGAACTGTTTGTATATATGAAGCAACTAGCTTCTAAAAGAAGATATTTTGAGGCTAGCCTCTCAAAAGAATCTTCTTATGAGAATTGGGTCAAGACTTTGCCTTTTACACTTACAGATGAGCAGATAAAAACTATTGAAGATATTAGAACAGATTTCAAAAAAGATGTTGCTTCAAAACGTATGATAGTTGGAGATGTTGGAAGTGGTAAAACTATGGTGATAATGGCAGCAGTGGAGATGATACTACCATCTCGTGCAATACTGATGGCACCAACTACTATCTTAGCCAAACAACTTTTTGAAGAGGCACAAACTCATCTTCCACATGCCAAAAGTGTGTTAGTAACTAACAAAAGCAAGAAGATTGATTTGAGTGAATATGACTTTATAATTGGAACTCATGCTCTGCTTTATAGAGAACTTCCACATGCCGACTTGGTAATGGTAGATGAGCAACATCGTTTTGGAACACAGCAAAGAAACATGCTTGAAAAGTTAGTTAGTTCAGGGGATAAAAAACCACATTTTTTACAATTCTCAGCTACTCCGATTCCAAGAACACAGGCTATGATTGAAACTGCAAATATTGATGTAAGTCTTATAACCTCTACACCTTTTAAAAAAGATATTACAAGCAGGGTTATACATAAACAAGATTTTTCAGATTTATTAGTAAACATTAGAGATGAGATATCAAAGGGTAATCAGATACTTTTAGTCTATCCATTAGTAGAGCAGAGTGAAGTTTTGGAGTACCAAAGTATAGAGGAAGCAAGAGGATATTGGGAAAAAAACTTTGATAATGTTTATGTAACACATGGAAAAGATAAAGAAAAAGAACAGGTTTTACTAGACTTTAGAGAGAGTGGAGATATCCTTATAGCGACAACAGTAGTAGAGGTTGGTATCTCGCTTCCTAGACTTAGCACAGTTGTGATTGTTGGAGCAGAGAGGTTGGGCTTATCAACTCTTCATCAACTTCGCGGTCGCGTAAGTAGAACAGGTTTAAAAGGTTATTGTTATCTTTATACAAATCAAAGTTCATCTGATAGATTAGATAGATTTGTAGAAACAACTAGTGGATTTGATATTGCAAATCTTGATTTAAAATTTAGAAAAAGTGGTGACCTGCTAAAAGGAACAAACCAAAGTGGAAGTCAGTTTAAGTGGATTGATTTGGCTGAAGATGAAGAAATAGTAAGAGATGTAAAAAAAGATTTAGGAATTTAGTGTAAAATTTCATCTTAAATAAAAAGTATTTTAAAAGCAACAAGGTTGCGTGGGTTCTCTGCCGAAGAGAACTAAGCGTTAGCGTAGATAAAGGAATTACTTCCTTTATCGTAATAAAAGGAGAATAGATGTGGGCAACAGCAAGTCACATATTGGTAGATACAGAAGAAAGATGTAATGAGATTAAGGCAGAGATAGAAAATGGATTGAGTTTTGCAGATGCTGCAAAAGCAAATTCAAGCTGTCCTTCATCTGCAAATGGCGGAGATTTAGGTAAATTTGGTCCTGGACAAATGGTTCCAGAATTTGATAAAGCAATCTTTAGTGGAGATGTTGGAGTTCTTTATGGACCAATCCAAACTCAATTTGGTTACCATCTAATTGACATAACAGGTAGAGGTTAATTCTCACAAATGGTAAAAGTATCTGCAATCCAAATGGCGATGAATGAAGATAAATCTTTAAACATTGCTAAGGCTGAAAAACTCGTTAGAGAATCAGCTAAAAATGGTGCACAGATTATACTTTTACCAGAGCTTTTTGAGAGTTTGTATTTTTGTAAAGATATGGACTCTAAATATTTTTCATGGGCACAACCACTGAAAGATAATTTACTAATAAAACAGTTCTCGAACCTAGCAAAAGAGCTAAAAGTTGTTATATTAGTAAGTTATTTTGAAAAAGCAAAAGATGATTATTTTAACTCTTTGGTTGTTATAGATAGTGATGGAAGAGTTATGGATAATTACCGTAAAACACATATTCCAGATGGTCCAGGATATGAGGAAAAATTTTATTTCAAAGCTGGTGATACAGGTTTTAAAGTATATGATACATCTTATGGAAAAATCGGTGTAGGAATTTGTTGGGATCAATGGTTTTGTGAGACAGCAAGAGCTTTAGCACTTATGGGTGCAGAGATTATTTTTTATCCAACAGCTATAGGAAGTGAACCTGAGATTGGGCTTGATTCAAAAGAGCATTGGCAAAGAGTTCAGATGGGTCATGCCGCTACAAACACAGTTCCAGTTGTAGTTGCTAACCGTATAGGTAAAGAAGTAGGTGAGAGTTGTGAACTTACATTTTATGGTTCATCTTTCATAACTGACTATACAGGTGCAAAAATAGCAGAGGCATCAAGAGAAAAGCAAGAGATTATTTATGCTGAATTTGACTTGGAAGAAAATGCAAAACAAAGAGAGTATTGGGGATTGCTTAGAGACAGAAAAGTAAATAATTATGCTATTATATTAAAAAATAATATGTAGAGGCGACAAGTGAGATTAGTTAATTATAATTATATTAATAATGATTCATTAAAAGAATTTATTGTAGTTAATAATATATTAAATTCTGACAAAATTTTACTTCAAATTTTTTCTTCAAATCAAGAGTCAAAATTAGTTTATCAAGTAAGAGATGAATTAAAAAATATACTGCCAAACGCTTCTATTATAGCTACATCAACTGCTGGAGTTATTTCAGATGGTAATTTTCATGATGATGTTTTAACAATTTCATTTTCTATTTTTGACTCTTCTCATACAAAATCGGTAGGATATACAAATTTAAGTATAGATAATATTATAGATAATTTAAAAAAAAATATAATATCTGATGAAACAAAACTCTTGGTTATTTTTGCAAATACATTTAGTTTTGACTCTTCTAGTTTTTTAGAAAAACTAACAAAAAATTTTCCTAATATTGCTATTGCTGGTGGAAACGCAGGGGATGATTATAACTTTGAAAAATGTGAAGTTTTTACAAAAGATGAAGAAAATTGTGATGTAGTTATAGCCTCAATAGAATCAAAAAACTTAACAATACAAACAAAGTATCTACTAAATTGGCAAACTATTGGTAGAAATATGAAAGTTACAAAATCTGATGGTGCAAAAGTATATGAAATTGATAATAAATCAGTTATAGATGTATATGAGTATTATCTTGGTAAAGATGTAGTTGATGAACTTCTTGTGTATGGGATGGAGTTTCCTATCATTTTTAAAGATGAAGGTGTAGATATAGCTAGAGCTTTAGTTGCATATGATGCTGAAGAGGGTTCTATGACTTTTGCAGGAAATGTACCACAAGGGGTAGATGTTAAGTTTGGTTATGCAAATGTTGAACATATAGAGCGACAAAATAGTGAAATATTAGATAAAGATTTTCAATACAAAAATGAGGCTATTTATATTTATAGCTGTGGTGCTAGAAGACAAACCTTAGGTGCTTTTTTAAATGAAGAACTCACTAGTATAAATGAAATAGCATCTATTACAGGTTTTATAACTTATGGTGAATTTTTTCATGATACTGACAGTTGTCATAATAACTTACTTAATATTACAACTACTTACGTAGTATTAAACGAAGAAGAAGATAATAAAAAACTTGAAGTTACAAAAAAATTGATTCAAAAAGATAAAAGAGATATAACATTAAAAGCTTTAACAACCTTAGTTTCAAGAACAAGTGAAGAGTTAGATGAAAATATCTATTATTTAGAGCAATTTAAAAATGCTGTTAATGAAGCTTCAATCTTTTCAATAACTGATGCTAGAGGTGTAATAACTCATGCAAATAAAAACTTTCAAGATATTTCTGGTTATAAAGAAGAAGAACTTTTAGGAAAGCCTCATAGTATTATCAGGCATCCAGATATGTCAAGCGAAGTTTTCCGTGAGATGTGGAAAACAATTAAAAGCGGTAAAATTTGGAGAGGGAATGTTAAAAATAGAAATAAAAAAGGAAAAGCATATCATCTGGTTTCAGAGATAATACCAATCTTTTATAAAGATGGTGGTTTTAGAGAATATATAGGTATTAGAACAGATGTAACTGAGCTTGAAGAGTACAAAAATATTTTAAAAGATGAGTTAGGTGAAGCAAATAAAACTCTGGAAGAGAATGTAAACTATATAAAACAATATGAAGACGCAATCGATTCAACAATAGCTATAGTTAAAACAGATACAAATAATGTAATAAAATATGCAAATGAAAAATTATGTCAATTAAGTGGTTATTCATTAGATGAGTTGGTAGGTAGAGATTGTAAAATAATTAGAGATGATTTGTATAATAAATCATATACATCTAAAAAATTCAACAAAGAGTTAAATAATAAAAAAGTTATAGATGTTGTTTTAAATACTTATACAAAAGGTAATCAAAAATATATAACAGACACTCTAATCTACCCAATTTTAGATATAAAATCAAATGTTGTAGAACATCTTCAGATAATGCATGATATAACAGATGTAGTTAAATTAAATAATGAGATAGTAGATACACAAAAAGAAGTTGTTTTTACTATGGGTGCTATTGGTGAGACAAGGTCAAAAGAGACAGGTCTTCATGTAAAAAGAGTTGCAGAATACTCTTATCTATTAGCGATTCATTATGGACTTGACGAAGAGATAGCAAATCTTTTAAGACAGGCTTCTCCAATGCACGATATTGGTAAGGTTGGAATTCCAGATAATATTTTAAATAAACCTGGTAAATTAACATCAGAAGAATTTGAAATAATGAAGACACATGCTGAACTTGGGTATGAGATGTTAAAACATTCAAAAAGAGAGATACTTCAAGCATCCGCCGTTGTTGCACATTCTCATCATGAAAAGTGGGATGGTAGTGGTTATCCTGCTGGACTAAAAGGTGAAGAGATAAATATTTTTGGTCGTATTACAGCTGTTTCTGATGTTTTTGATGCACTTGGACATGATAGATGTTATAAAAAAGCGTGGAAACTAGAAGATATTCTTGAACTTTTTAAAGAACAAAGGGGCAAACACTTTGATCCAGAACTTATAGATATATTTTTTGATAAATTAGATGAATTTTTAGCTATTCAAAAAATATTAGAAGATGATGTTTTCTAACTTGATTAAGAAATATAAGTAAAGATAGAAGTGTTAAATCTATTCAGCTATATGCAAAAAATAATCTAATATAATATATTTTAGTTAAAAATCTTTAAAATTCTTAGTTATCAAAAAAGAGATAATATGATGAAGAGTGTACCTAACTTAAGTATTTTTTTTGCTATTCTACTCGTTGGAATGACAGGCTATTTTTTAGTATGGGGCTTAGATTATACTGACTATAACAAAATTACTATATTTTTTCTTGCTACAATTTTCGGTATTTTTATGGCCTTTAATATTGGTGGAAATGATGTAGCAAACTCCTTTGGAACCAGTGTTGGTGCCAAAACTTTAACAATTCCCCAAGCCCTTGCTATTGCCGCTATATTTGAAGTTAGTGGTGCCATGATTGCAGGTAGTGAAGTTACTAAAACCATAAGAAAAGGTATTATTGATTTATCAACTATAACTATTGAACCTATGCAGTTTATTTATATTATGATGTCTGCATTGCTCGCTGCTGCGGTATGGTTACTAATAGCTACTAAAAAAGGTTATCCAGTTTCAACAACCCATTCTATAATAGGAGGGATTGTCGGAAGTTCTATTACCTTGGGCTTTGTTGTAAGTGGAGCTGATACAGCCCTAGAGCTTGTCAAGTGGGATAAAGTAAGTATGATAGCCTTATCTTGGATTATATCTCCTCTTCTTGGAGGATTCCTTTCATATGTTTTATATTATACAATTAAAGAGCATGTGCTTAATTATAATGATAAAATTAAAAATAAACTCTCAGAGATAAAAAAAGCTAAAAAAGCGTATAAAAAAGAGCATAAAAGAAACTTTGATACCTTAAGTGAAAAGGAACAGATGGCATATACCAGTGCCCTAGCTCGTGATGCTCATGTTAAGGATGATGATGATTTTGAAGCAGAGGATTTTGAAACAGACTATCATAAATGTTTACATGATTTTGATTTGCAAAAAGAAAAAATTTCAGCAGATAAAGCTCTACAACAATATGTTCCAATTATAGCTGCAATTGGTTCGATTATAATTTCAGCAATGCTTATTTTTAAAGGTCTTAAAAATATGGATCTTGAATTTACTACATTTAACAAATTGTTGATTTTGATGATGACAGCTGCATTAGTTTGGATGACAACATATATTTTAGCAAAAACTTTAAAAGGTGAATCACTTGATCAGTCAACTTTTTTAATGTTTAGCTGGATGCAGGTATTTACAGCTTCTGGGTTTGCTTTTAGTCATGGCTCAAATGATATTGCCAATGCGATAGGACCATTTGTCGCAATTTTAGAAGTACTTAGAACTGGCGAGATTGGCACAACGGCTGCAGTTCCTCCAGTAGCTATGTTAACCTTCGGAATTGCCTTGATAGCTGGATTATGGTTTATTGGAAAAGAGGTTATTCAAACTGTTGGAACAAATTTAACAAAGATGCACCCAGCATCAGGTTTTTCAGCAGAATTAGCAGCTTCTGGTGTTGTTTTAATGGCATCAATGTCTGGAATACCAGTATCTAGTACACATATTTTAGTTGGAGCAGTTTTGGGTATTGGTTTAGTAAATCATAAGGCAAATTGGGCTCTAATGAAACCAATAGCGTTTGCATGGGTTATTACACTTCCAGTTGCAGCTATTTTAAGTTCAATTGCTTTTTTAGTTTTATTAAATACTTTTTAGTATTATCTCTTCTAACATTTGTAATGGTGCTGATGTGATATTTTCAAATTGAGTACGGTTAAAAGTTTGCTGTCTTTTAGCTAGTTGTGCTGTATGAGTTGAGATGTTTTGAATCATCTCTTCTTTTGTAACTTTTCCATCTAAATACTCAAAAACTTCAACAATCCCAATACTTCCCATGGCATGTGGAAGTCGTGTATATTTTTTCTCTAAAAGACAAACTTCATCTATTAAACCAGAGTTGAGCATCTTATCTGTTCTTTTGCTAATTCTATCTCTTAAAACATCTCTCTCAACATCAATGTTGTAAACGTCTAAATTTTTAATGATTGGTTTTGGAGGATGTAGTTTAAACCACTCAGATGGGGAAAATCCAGATGCTCTATAAATAAGCAAGGCTTTTTCTATCCTATAACTGTCATTTTTATCTATATTTTTCATATAAAGAGGGTCTATAGAGTTTAACAGAGAATGGCATGCTTCAAGCTCATTAAGCTCTATTTCCACATGCCGAGATATCTCTTTTGTAATCTTTGGAATCTCTGATAAACCTTGAAGTAGAGATTTTAAATAAAATGATGTCCCACCAACTATGATAAGATTTTTAGAATCTTTTTGGCATGTGGAAATCACATCTTTGTAAATATCTATAAAAATATCAACACTAAAATGCTCATCAGGATTTAATACATCTATACCAAAATGTTTAACAAGGTTTAGTTCTTCGCGAGATGGTTTTGCTGAGACTATATCTATCTCTTTATAAATGCTAAGAGAGTCTATAGAGAGTATGTAAGCATTGATTTTTAAAGCAATTTTTATTGCTAAATCACTTTTTCCAGAAGCAGTTGGACCTATAATAGCTAACTGTTTTATCTCTTTATTCATGGTGGAATTATATCATTTTAAAACAAGTTTGGGTAAAATAAATATAAAATTTTTTTAGGGTGGAAGTTTGCAAAGAATTATAAAAAAAGCAAAAGACTTTAACGAACTTGTTATGTTTGAACACTCTATCTTCTCACTTCCATTTATCTTCATCGGTATGGTAGTTGCAGCTGATGGTTGGTTTGGATTTTGGTTACTTTTTATGGGTGTGTTAGCAGCTCTTAGTGCAAGAAATTTTGCAATGGGTGTTAACCGATATGCCGATAGAGATATTGATGCACAAAACCCTAGAACTGAAAACAGACCAAATGTAGATGGCAGATTAAACTCTTCAACTATTATGATTTTTATAGTTGTAAATGCTTTGATATTTGTAGCTGTTGCTTACATGATTAACCCCTTAGCATTTAGTTTGAGTATGCCTATTTTATTTGTTTTAGGTGGTTATTCGTATTTTAAAAGATTCTCACCATTAGCACATATTGTTTTAGGTATTTCTCTTGGTCTTGCCCCTATTGCTGGAGTTGTAGCTGTAAGTGCGACTATTCCTGCTTGGTCTGTTATCCTTAGTTTAGGTGTAATTTTTTGGGTTGCTGGTTTTGATTTGCTTTATTCACTTCAAGATATGGATTTTGATAAACAAAATGACCTTCACTCAATTCCATCAAGATATGGTTCTGATGCTACACTTTTTATATCTGCGCTTTTTCATATGTTAAGTGTAATTTTTTGGGCATTATTTGCTTGGGTTGCTGGGCTTGGCTTTTTTGCTTTTTTTGCAGTATTAGCAAGTGCAGTGATGCTAGGATATGAGCACTATTTAGTAAGAAAAGATTTTACACAAATTGACCGTGCATTTTTTACAGTAAATGGCTACTTAGGCATTGCTTTTTTTATACTGATAATCTTAGATAAGGTGTTTTAATGGAACCCCGTTTAGTTAAAGCACCAATAAGTTTAGTATTTAGCGAAGCTAGTATTAATCATGAGATGTTTGAAAGAGAATATCATCAGCTAAGCGAATCAGAAGACAATGCAATAAATCAATGGCTAAAAATGGCAAAAGCAAGAGGTGAAACTTCTGAGACTGACCCAGTTTTACTTAATCTTGTTGTTGAATTACACAACAAGATAGATGCCCTTGAGATGTTTTTAAAAAATGAAGAACCAACAAGGATTTCACTTACAGCAGAGGCTCATATAGATGCGATAGGATTTGAGCATTTTAATATCAGTGATGAACTTTTAGAAGTTGGTAAAGAGTATTATGGTCGTGTAGAGATGCCAGTTCATCCAAAAAGAGATGTTGGTGTTTTCTTTGTAGCCGAGACTAACACATTAGCTAAGATTTTAAAAATGCACGATAGAGATGAAAAAGAGTGGGGTGCATATATGACAGCTCGTGAGAGGGTATTGATTCGTGAAGCAAGAGAGAAAAAACAGTGACAATTAACTTAGAAAATCTTCAAAACTTTTTAAATGTAGAGTATATTATTGTAGGTATGGCTGGAATTATTTTATATCTTCTTTATTATGTTTATACAAAAGATGCGAGTTATTCTAAAAACATTCGCTCTGTTGCTACAGTTGTTGAAGAGTTAAATAGAGAGATATATTATCTTAAAAAAAATATGACTGAAACTCAAAAAAGCATACAGAAAAATACAAGAGGGATGAGTGATACTGAAATTTATCAGGAGATAGAAAGAAGTGTTTATGATATGGTTCAACCACTCTCAGCTGGTTTAAAACAAATGCAGGAAAATATAACAGCTATAGATACACAAATAGAATCAAGAGTTGCTTCTATAGAAAATGGGGTTAAACAGTTTTCTATTCCAGCATCAATTCATGGAAATGATGATGAAAAAGTAATTTCACTTTTTAAACAGGGAGTACCACTTGACACAATCTCCAAAGAGCTTCATATCTCTAAACCAGAAGTTGAGTTTGTTCTCAAAATAAACAAGATTAAATAGGCTTTCTTGTGGCAGACAGAAAACTATTCGCATTAGTCTCTACCCTTATTGGGATGAGTATTATTTTATCATACACCCTCTCAACATATACAACTCTGCTATTTGGTGTAAATGAGTTTCATTTTGCGATAAGACAGAGTGTTTTTGGCTTGTTTAGTATTGTACTTATCTATTTTATTGCTCAACTTGACCCAGATAAATGGCTTACTATTATTGGTTTTACTCTCTTTCTAGGTTCTACAACTTTGATGATAGCGATGCCTTTTTTACCAGAGACAATTGTTCCAGCTATTGGTGGAGCAAAAAGATGGATAAAAATATTTGGATTTTCATTAGCACCAGTTGAATTTTTTAAAATCGGTTTTGTTTATTTTTTAGCATGGAGTTTTTCTAGAAGACTTGGTCATCACGGTGGAATGGGGTTATTAAGTGAGTTTAAGAGATTTACCCCTTATGCTCTTGTTTTTATTGCTTCAATGTTTATTATAGCCTTTGTTCAAAGTGATTTAGGGCAGGTTGTTGTTCTTGGTTTGACTCTTCTTTTTATGTTGATGTTTGCTGGGAGTAGTTTTAGATTTTTCTTGAGTATTTTATCTGTAGTACTAACTTTCTTTGTCTTTTTTATTTTAACTGCTGAACATAGGATTCTTCGCATAAAATCGTGGTGGGCATTGGCTCAAAATAGTGTACTTTCACTTTTCCCAGCTTCTATTGCTGAGCAGTTAAGAGTTCCAACAGAGGTTGAACCATACCAGATTGGGCACTCTTTAAATGCTATCCATAATGGTGGATTTTTTGGTACAGGAATAGCAAATGGAACATTTAAACTTGGTTTTCTATCAGAGGTTCATACTGACTTTATCTTAGCAGGGATTGCAGAAGAGTTTGGCTTTTTTGGAGTTTTATTTGTAGTGTTTATTTTTATGTGGATGCTTCAAAGAATTTTTAAAGTTGCTAACCGAACAAGAAACCAAACAATTTATCTCTTTAGTATAGGGGTAGGGCTTCTTTTATCGTTTGCTTTTTTAGTAAACGCTTATGGAATCAGTGGAATTACACCTATTAAAGGTATATCAGTTCCATTTTTAAGCTATGGTGGCTCAGCAATATTAGCTGCTTCCATCGGAGTTGGGATGGTTCTAATGGCATCTAAAAAAGCAGATATGAGTGTTAGGAAAAAGAAAATATGAAATTATGTATAACAGGTGGGGGAACTGGTGGTCATTTGATGATAGCTCAGGCTTTAGTTGAGTCAGCAGTTGCTAAAGGTCATGAGGTGATATTTATAGGTTCAACAAAAGGTCAAGATAGACAGTATTTTGAGAATCATTCATCTTTTAGTAATGTTTATTTTTTAGAAACGACAGGTGTTGTAAATCAAAAAGGTTTTGGAAAATTAAAAGCACTTTATAAAATTTTTAAAGCTTTTTTAACTTCAAGAAAAATTTTGAAAAATCATAATATACAAGCTACATATAGTGTTGGTGGTTTCTCAGCAGCTCCAGCTTCTTTTGCAAGTTTAAGTAAAAATATACCGCTATTTATACATGAACAAAATGCAGTGGAAGGTAGATTAAATTCACTTCTAAAACCACATGCCAAAAGATTTATTTCTGCTTATGATAAAAACTCATTTATTAAAGGTTATCCAGTTCAAGATAGTTTTTCAAAGACTGCTAGAGTAAGAGAGAGTTTAAAAACTATTATCTTTTTAGGAGGTTCCCATGGTGCTAAAGCTATAAACGAGTTGGCTCTTAGTGTATGTCAGGAACTTAAAAAACGAGATATAAAGATAATTCATCAAGCGGGTGATAGTGATTATGAGAGAGTAAAAAAAGAGTATGAAAGTTTAGGCGTTGAGGTAGAACTGTATGGTTTTACAAAAGAATTACCAATCCTGATGCCACATGCCGATTTAGCAGTAAGTCGTGCAGGTGCAAGTACACTTTGGGAACTAACAACAAACGGTTGTCCAGCTTTTTATATTCCATATCCACATGCCGCTGGTGATCATCAGTACTTTAATGCAAAGTTTATAGTTGACAATGATTTAGGCTGGTGTGAGAGAGAGAGTGAAGAGTTAAAAGATAAATTTATAAATATTTTGGATGAGCCTTTGAGAGAAAAAAGTGAAAAACTGATGCAATATGTAAGTAATGATGTAGCTTCGCAGATGATAGATGATGTTGTGGAGAGTTTAAAATGATTAGAGAATTAGCACAAGATTTAGTTGACCTTATTTTTGATTGGGGTTATTTAGGGATATTTTTGCTTATGAGTGTAGAGTCATCATTTATACCTTTTCCAAGTGAAATTATCCTTATCCCTGCTGGATATTTGGCAAGTCAAGGTGAGATGAGTTTAGGGATGATTATGGCAAGTGCTTTGGGTGGTTCTTTGCTTGGGGCATTTATAAATTACTATCTTGCCCTTATTTTAGGTAGAAAAATACTTAAAAGGTATGGAAAATATTTTTTTATAAATGAAAATGCTTTAGAAAAAATGGATAACTATTTTGATAAACATGGTGCAATTTCTACTTTTATTGGTAGATTGATTCCTGGAATTCGTCAGCTTATTTCCATCCCAGCAGGCTTGTCTCGTATGAATTTAGCTATCTTTTCAACATATACAGCTTTGGGTGCAGGTATCTGGGCTTTGATTTTAACTATGCTTGGTTATTTTATAGGAGAAAACCAAGAGTTAATCAATACTTACTTAAAACAGATAACTATAATAGTTTTAATATCGTTAGTTTTACTTGGGTCATGGTATGCTTACTATCAAAGAAATAAAAAAATATAAAGGTTTGTAATGGATTATATGTTTCACACAGGATTTTTAGGGACAAGAGCGCCAGTTTTTATGGATATGGTAACTCTTATAGTTGCATTACTACCAGTTCTAATGATGGGTATTATCCTTTTAGCTAGAGCAAAAAACTATAAACTTCATGCACGGCTTCAGTGGATACTGTATTTGATGTCAGTTGCTGTTCTAACATACTTTGAAATAGGTGTTAGAGTAGGTGGTGGCTTTGATAGTTTTATGCAAGGAAGTCATGTTCAACATAACTACGCTTTTATAGTGCTAATATTTCATATAGCAATCTCAGTTATTACTTTAATAGTATGGACAACAACACTTTTAATGGCAAAAAAACAGCTTCAATTAAACAAACATAAACAAGCTGGAAAACTAACATTTTTAGGCGTAACACTAACTTCACTAACAGGAATATGGGTTTATCTACTCATGTTCGTGTACTAATTTATAGTCCGCTAAAAGAAGTGAATTCTTTTAGCTTCGCTGACGCCGATGAGGCGACTAAAGCTTGCTTCATTCGAAGCAGATTTTTTTAAGGAAATAATTTGATTAAAATAGACGATAAAGCACCAGAGTTTTGCTTACCAAACCAAGATGATGTAGAGATGTGTTTAAGGGATTTAAAGGGAAAGTGGATAGTTTTATATTTTTACCCAAGAGATAATACTCCAGGGTGTACAACAGAAGCGTGTGAATTTACAGAGGCTGCACCTGATTTTTCTGAGCTTGATGCTATTATACTTGGAGTAAGTGCAGATTCGACAAAAAAACATAGAAACTTTATAGAGAAAAAAGAGCTTGGCATTACACTTTTAAGTGATGAAAGTACAGACATGATGCAAGAGTATGGTGTTTGGCAACTAAAGAAAAATTATGGAAAAGAGTATATGGGTATAGTTCGTACTACTCTTATAATTAACCCTGATGGAATAGTAAAAGCAGTGTTTGAAAAAGTTCGTGTAAAAGAGCATGTTGCAAAAGTACAAGCTGAGTTAGAATCACTTCAAGCATAAATTAAACATAACTTCGGTATAATTTCGCGATTTTTCCTTTGCTTTGGCATGTGGAAAATATTAACAGATTATGTCAAAAGTTAGTGCGACTTCCTC